>JAEEGL016034083.1_pt1 | contig 32564 bp, 28 predicted proteins | sample 9134231 | NCBI WGS metagenome assembly JAEEGL01 (sample SAMN16246548, study PRJNA631951) | gut metagenome | biome: gut microbiome; feature: rumen; material: fiber-attached | host: Bos | place: Iran: Karaj | collected 2018-10
AATGGGTAGAGGATATTTATCTAGTGGTAAATGTCTAGATACAGTTATGAATTATTTCCTTATTGATTCTTTATTAAGATATTATAAATATGGTGATGTTAGTAAATTTAGTAAAATTTTAAATGAAATATATACTGAATTTCCTAAGGATACTATTGATACTCTTATGAATTTTACTTCAACACATGATATTTCTAGACCATTAAGTATTTTTGGCAGAAATGAGTTTAAAACTGATAGTGATTGGGCATGGGATATTGTTAGAAATAAAGATGAACCTTTTACTAAAGTTGTTGATAGATGTAAGATTCTTTCTAATTTAACCGATGAAGACTTAAAAAGAGCTAAAGACATTTATAAGTCTTATGCTTATTGTTTAGATTTTATGCCTGGTATTTTTTCAATCTTTTATGGAGATGAAGCTGGAGTATTAGGATATGGAAATTTATTTAATAGAAAACCTTTCCCTTGGAAAAATATAGATGAAGATTTATTACAATATTTTAGATTTTTGGGAAGTATAAGAAATGATAATGAATTTTTAAAGACTGCAGATTTTAATGTTGTTGATATTACAAATAATTATTTTATGTTTGAAAGAACTTCTGAAAATGGTGATGCTTTAATTGCAGTTAATAGAACACCTGATGATACTAATATATTTATTCCACCTAAGTATGATGGAACTGATATTTCAAAAACTTATAGTTTAAATAAATCTAAAAAAACATCATTAAGTCCTTATGGAGGAATAAGTTTAATAAAAAAATAAAATCGTTAGAATAATCTAACGATTTTTTTATAACCAATCACCATATTTTTTTATGTAATGTTTTTTAACTAATAATACTATTGATGAATATAGTATTAATAAAAGTACTACATATAAGTAATAGTAATTAGGTAATATTATAAAGTTAAATGTCTTAATACTATGTAATAGTATTGGTGAAAGAATAGTTCCTATGATAGTTATTAATGTACCAATAATTAATCTTATATCTGGTACTGATTCAAAGATTGATTTAGAAGATCTAACAAAGTAGATAATCATTGTTTCACTTATTAAACATTCTACAAACCAAGCTGTTTGGAATCCTGCAGGATTTGATGCATTGTATCCAAGGATAAACCAGAATATTGTGAATGCACATATATCTATTACGGAACTTGCCATTCCCATGATATTCATAAACTTAGACAAATCTTTTGTATTCCATTTTTTAGGTTTAGCTAAGAATTCTTGATCTACATTATCGTATGGTATAGCTATTTGACTTATATCGTATAAGAAATCTTGTAGTAACATTTGAATTGGTAATAAAGGTAAGAATGGTAAGAATAGGGATGCTATTACTATACTAAATACATCTCCGAAGTCTGATGATAAAGCCATCTTTAGATATTTAGTAATATTTCCATATACCTTTCTTCCTTCAAGTACACCATCATAAACTACTTTTAAATTCTTTTCTAGAAGAATGATATCGCTTGATTCTTTAGCAACATCACTTGCTGTATTTACTGATATTCCAACATCGGCAGCTTTAAGTGAAGGAGAATCATTAACTCCATCTCCTAAGTAAGCTACTGTATGTCCATTTTCTCTGAATGCTTTTACTAATCTTTCTTTTTGGAAAGGATTCATTCTAGCAAATATTGTAATCTTTTCTATTTTTCTTTGTAGTTCTTTATTGGACATTTTATCAATTTCATTTCCGGTAAGAATAATTGAATTATCAAGTCCTACGACTTCACTTAATAATCTTGTTGAATAAGCACTATCACCTGTGATTACTTTTGTTTGTATTCCGATTTTTTTTAAACTATTTAATGTTTCTTTAGCATCTACTTTTGGTGGATCTAAGAAAGCTATTATTCCTATGAAAGTCATATTTTTTTCGTCTTCAACACCATAGATTTTATCTCCAGAAGTATGATTCTTTTCTGCGATGGAAATAACTTGCATTCCCTTTTTAGAATATTTTTCTGTTAATAGTATAATTTTTTTCTTTAAACGATAATCAAGTTTGATAGTTTTACCATTTGATTTAACTTTTGTACATACATTTAGAATTTGTTCAGTTGTTCCTTTAGTCAACATTTTGTATCTTTTATCTTTATCTTCGATTACAACTGACATTAGTTTTCTTTCATAATCAAATGGTATTTCATCAATTTTTATATAATCATCTTTAATATTATCTACATTATTCTTTTTTGCATATTCTACGATTGCTTTATCTATTAAGTTTTTAATACCTGTACCAAAGTAACTATTTAAATATGCAGCATTTAATACTTTATCATCATCTTTATCATTTATATTTATATATTTTTGAAGAACTATTCTATCTTCGGTAAGTGTTCCTGTCTTATCCGTACATAAAATATCTATTGCTCCAAGATTTTGTATTGAATCAATATTTTTAACTAGTGTTTTCTTTTTAGATAGTACTTTAGTTCCTCTCGTTAAGTTAACATTAATTATCATCGGTAACATTGATGGCGTTATACAAACTGCAACTGAAAGAGCAAATAAAGATGCTTCAAGAAAATCTTTTCTTATAAATCCATATACTATGAATACTAGTAAGCATACTACTATCATATAATTTATTAGTAATTGAGTTATTTTATCTATACCTTCATCAAAAGCTGTTTTCTCTTTTTTACTATCTATTTTTTTATTCATTTTTCCTAGATAAGTATTTTGTCCTGTTTTAATTACTAATCCAGTACCTGATCCTGAGATTACATTTGATCCCATATAGCATATATTCTTTAAATCAAAGATTTCGTCTGTTTCCTTATATTCTAGAGTTTTTTCAATTGGTAGAGATTCTCCAGAGAATGAAGATTGATTTATAAATAAGTCTTTTGATTCTATTAGTCTTATATCGGCAGGTATTAGAGTTCCTGCATTTAACTTAATTATGTCTCCGACAACAAGGTTTTCTGCATTAATAATAGATTCTTCATTATTTCTTATTACTATTGCTTTTGTATATATTTTTGATTCTAGTGTTTTATTGAATTTATATACAGAATAGTTTTGAATATATCTTATTAATGCGCTAATTATAGTTATTGCAATTATTATTAATGTTCCAAATTTATCTGAAAGTAGATAGTTAATAACAGCAAGTAGTATAAGTATAAATATAAATTTATCATTAAAACTTTCTATTAAGAATATATACCATCTTTTGTTTTTTCTTTCTTTTGCTAAATTTTTTCCATATTCTTTTAAAAGAGTCTTTGCTTTTTCCTTAGAAAGCCCTTCTTTTTTAGATCTATACTCTTCAAATAATTCTTCAGTTTCTAATTTGGATATTTCTTTATAATCTAAATCCATATTATTACCTTCTTATATAAGTTATTATATAAAATATATTCCTAAATATATAGTTAGTTATATTGATTTTTTTAAATACCTACTTTAAAATTTATATTAAGAATAGAGGTTTAATTATGAATGATGAAAATAAAACTTTAAACAATCAAACTGATAATAATTTAGAAATGCCTTCGTTAGCTCCAAGAGTTGTAAAACCAATTCCGGTTGAAGAAACTCCTAAACAAGAAGCTACTCCAACAAATGTTGCTCAACCTCAAGGAACTACACCAGCAGCACCAAACCCTGCACCTACAAGTGAAGTTGGAACTGTTATGGTTGGTAAACCAATGAGTAATGTTGTAAAACCAATACCAGTTGGAGAAATTGGAAGCTCAGAACCTCAAGCTACAATTGGTGGTGGAGAAGCTCCAGTTGTAAAAAAGAAGAGTAGTCCAGTTGCAGTAGTAGTATTAATAATTGCACTTATCTTCTTAGTAGGTTATGTATTATTTACTTATGTATTTAAAGGTAAAATTGGTGGAGAGTCTGGTTTAGTTGGTAATGTTTCTGATAATTATTTGGTTTATGCAAATGTAAAAGAAGGAAATAAAATTAATTTCAAAATTAATGAAAAATTAAAGATTATAGTTAAAGTATCTAAATTAGAAGTTCAAGAAGGTGTTGGAACTAAAGCTTACTTAAATGTTAGTGAAGCTGATGGTACTGATTCTATTGATTTACCTTATGTATGGTTAGATGATGATGGATCTTTAAAAATTGATTATAAACATGTTGGAGATGTAGCTATATTTGATTCTAATCAAACTACTGATGCTAAAGAAATAAGTATTATTGATAGCGAAGGTAAAATAACTAAATTTAGTGATTTCTCTAATGTATCATTAAATGAAGAAAAAGGATTATTAATTGATACATACTCTGTTAATGATAATAAATTAGAAATAGAAGTTACTAGAATAACTAATACTGGATTTGTTAAATATGGTGATCTTAATAGTGAAGTAGATTTATCTCAATATGAAAATAATGAAGAATTATTCCAAAAATATGCTAATTATGTTTCAAGTGATTCTGTATCTATTTGTTTAGATGATTATCAAAAGATTCCTGAGACTACTACTGTTAATGCTTTATATACATTCAGTATAAAAGGAGATAAGTTAGATTTGACTAATCCAGAAGTATCTAATAAAGAAACTTTTGGAGATTTCTATTCAGAGAATCACGATACAGTATGTCAATAAAAGATGAGTTTATCTCATCTTTTTTTATTTTCATGATATAATTATATTTGGTGAGGATCGTATGATAGACAAAAATATTTATGACAGCATGACTGATGAAGAATTTATTGAGTTTATTCGAAATAAATATCAGGGTGTTAATAGTAATGAAGGACTTATTGTTCGAAGGTTTTTAAAAGTATATGATAAATTAAATAGAGATGAGTTGACAGGTTTATATAATAGAAAAGCTATAATTAATTATTTTTGGACTTATTTAAATTCTGATAATAATAAATATAAATCAAATTTATTTAGTTTAGTTACCATTGATTTAGATCATTTTAAATCGATAAATGATACTTATGGACACAATGTTGGAGATGATGCCTTAAAGATTGTATCTGAAGGTATGATTCGGTACTTTAGAAAGAAAGATTTAATAGTTCGTGATGGTGGAGATGAATTTTTAATAGTTGTACTTAATTGTCCTATAGATATATTGAATTATAAGACAAAAGAGATGAGTGATTATATTACTAATAGTATTCATAAAGAATTAGATAGTAAAATAGATGATTATGGTAATTTTATTAATAGACCTCATGATTATACAATTTCATATGGTATTAAAGAAATGGATTTGAATAATCTTGAGTATTGTTCTACCTTTGAGGAATTTAAGGATGTATTTCCTGATTGGTTTAAGGAAGAGAAAGGTTATGCTGATGATGATGCTTTTGAAATGAAGCAAAGTCATCATGCAGTTAGAAAATAAGGGTTTAAGGAGACTTCAATGAAATATAGAATTTATGAAATTGAAGGATCGTATTATAAAAGCGTGAGTAAGAGTTTATTTGAATGTGTTGTTCATAAAGAAATTATTTATGAACCATCATTCTTTATTAGAAAAGGTATTATTAAAAAAGCCTATTTAGAAGGTGTTAATTTAAAGATTATTGTTAGTAGCGGTAATTTTTATCATTGTTTTTTCATTTGTTTTTTTGTGTTCTTATTAATTTGTTTATTTTTAGGATTTACAGGTTAATAAAGATAAATCTAGATAAAATTGACATTTCTATTTATGTAAAAGAACGGCACTTATATTTATTGAGTGTCTTTTTTTATGCTATTATATAATTGGTGAATAATATGAATGAGAATTATTTCTTATATGTTGATTATTATGGTGATTATTCTTTTAGTCAAATAAAAATAAACGATATAGATTATTTGATATTTGCAACACTTGCTTATATACCTTATAAGGAAGTTAAGAATGGTATTACTATTAATGAACTAGGTAATTTTATTTTAAAGATTAATAAAGAAAAACTTAAGGGTAATATGGGACCTAAAGCTTATGATTTATTAGAGAACATTTATAATAAAAAGAGATATAAAAATATAAGAGTTTATAATTTTTATAAAACATATAATAAAACACTTCAATTTGGAGCAATTAGTTTTAGATATAAGAATAATTTAATTGTTTCTTATGAAGGAACTAATAATTCAATTGCTGGTTGGGTTGAAAATTTTAAGTTAGTTAATGAATTTCCTACAGCTACACATAGAAAAGCTCTTGAGTATTTAAAGAGTACAGTTAAGTTCAGGGATAAAAATATATATTTATGTGGACACTCTAAGGGTGGAAATAGTGCTATGGTAAGTGCTTATTTAACAAGTGATAGAATATTTAATAAGATTAGAAAAATATATAATTTTGATGGTCCTGGATTTAGAAGAGAAGAGTTTGATACCGATATGTTTAAGAAAGTTAATAATAAAACTATGAATTATTTACCGGATGGTTCTTTGATAGGTATTCTTTTATATAATAAAAAATACAATTATTTAGAAACTGATGGGTTAGCTTTTCAAAAACATTATCCATTTAATTGGAAAACTTATGGAGGATTCTTTAAAAGTGCTGAATTATCAACAACTTCTCAAAAGTTAAAATATAATTTAGATAAGTCTTTATTACACGTTAATTATGATGATTATAATGTTTGTGTTAAAGCTTTAGAAGACTTTTTTGAAAGTAATAATATTCAAAATACATCTGATTTTCAAAAGATTAAATTTGATGATGTAATTAAGATGTTTAACTCTATTAAGGGAGTAGATAAAAATACCAAAGATATGTTTACTAACTTTATTAAATCTATATTCTTTGGTAATAGGAAATAATACTATTATTTAAATAAAAATTATGATATTATACATACTTGTTAGAAAGAAGTGGATCTTATGTATTTAATTGATAAATTAAATAAGGATATTAAAAATATTATTAATAATTTAGGTTATGATGATGATGTTCAAGTTGTTAAGTCTAGTGTTCCTAGCTTAGGTGATTACCAATACAATGGTGCTATGAAACTTGCTGGTATGAATCATTTAAACCCAAGAGAATTAGCAGAAAAGATTAAAACTGAATTAGAAAGTATTGATGACTATACTAATATTAATATCGCAGGACCTGGATTTATTAATATTACATTTAAAGATGAAGTATTAGTAGATTATATTAATAATATCTTTAAAGATTTTGATACTAATATTTTTAAGGATGAAGATAATCAAACTATTTTCTTAGACTATGGTGGAGCAAATGTTGCTAAAGAATTACATGTTGGACACTTAAGAAGTGCTAATATTGGTGAAGCTTTAAAAAGATTATTAAATGCTTGTAATATTAAAACTATTAGTGATGTTCATTTAGGAGACTGGGGTAGACCAATGGGTCTTGTTATGTTAGAAATTAAAAAACGTATGCCTGAACTTCCTTATTTTGATGAAAACTTTACTGGTGAATATCCAAGTGAATCTCCTGTAACTGCTGAAGATTTAGCTGAGATTTATCCAATTGCTTCTAATAAATCTAAAGAAGATCCTGAATACTTAGAAGAAGCAAGAGAAATTACTTTAAAATTACAAAGTGGAGATCCTGGTTATACTGCACTTTGGAAACATGTAAGAAAAACTTCTGTTGATGATATTAAGAAAACTTATGATTTATTAAATACTTCATTTGACCTTTGGGAAGGTGAAGCTGATGCTGATAAAGAAATTCCTGAATTATTGGAATACTTAGAAGGTAATAATTATACTGAAATAAGTGAAGGTGCTGAAGTAATTTTCGTTAATGAACCAGGAGATAAGAAAGAATTACCTCCATTCATGATTAAGAAGAGTAATGGTGGTGTTATTTATGATACTACTGAACTTGCTACTTTATATTCAAGATTAAAAAGATTTAAATTTAATGATATTTGGTATTTAACTGATTCAAGACAAGAATTACACTTTGTTCAATGCTTTAGAGCTGCTAAGAAATGTAATTTAGTTCCTGAAGATGTTAAATTAACTCATCTTTCATTTGGAACTATGAATGGTAGTGATGGTAAACCATTTAAAACTCGTGATGGTGGAGTTATGAGTTTAAATAGCTTATATAATTTAGTTTATAATGAATGTTTTAATAAACTAAGTGATGCTATCGAAGATGATAAACGTGAAGAAACTGCAAAGATTATAGCTATTGCTGCTATTAAATATGCAGACCTTTTACCTAATAGAACAAGTGATTATGTATTTGATCCAGTTAAGTTCAGTGACTTAAATGGTAAGACTGGTCCATATATTCTTTATAATACTGTAAGAATTAAATCAATTTTCAATAAGATTAACGATGTTGAATTTAATAAATATCATAGTATTAATTCTTTGATTGAAAGAGAAATTATTCTTCATTTAATTGAATTATCTGCAGTACTAAAGAAAGCTATTAATGGTTCTATATTAAATGAAATTTGTGAATTTATATTTAAATTAACAAGTCTTTATAATACATTCTATGCTGATCATTATATTGTTTCAGAAGAAAACAAAGAAATTCAAGAATCTTGGTTAGTATTAAGTGATGTAGTATTAAAAACTAATTTATTTATATTAAATATTCTAGGAATAGATGTTCCTGAAAGAATGTAAAAGTACTAGATAATCTAGTATTTTTTGCTTTAAAAAGGAGGTTAGTTATGAAGAAACCCGAGATTTTATCTCCAGTTGGATCAATGGCTAGTTTATATGCTGCTATTGAAGGTGGTTGTGATGCTGTTTATTTAGCAGGTAAATTATTTGGAGCTCGTGCTTTTGCAGATAATTTTTCAGATGAAGAACTAATATTTGCAATTAATTATTCTCATAAATACGGAGTTAAAGTATATGTAACTACTAATACTTTAGTTTATGATTCTGAAATACCTGCATTTATGAGATATATAGAATTTTTATATACTAATAATGTTGATGCTATTATTATTCAAGATATTGGTATGTTTGATTTAGTTCATAAAACTTTCCCTGATTTGGAAATTCATATTTCTACTCAAATGCATATTCATAATCAAGAGGGTGTTGAACTTGTTAAGAGTTTAGGAGCTTCTAGGGTAGTTTTAGCTAGAGAAACACCAATTGATTTAGTTAAGAAGATTAGAAATATACCTGACATTGAGTTAGAGATATTTGTTCATGGTGCTTTATGTATAAGTTATTCGGGACAATGTTTAATGAGTTCGTTAATTGGTGGAAGAAGTGGAAATAGAGGTACTTGTGCACAATGTTGTAGACAACCTTATGAATTATTCTGTAATGATATTAAAATTAGTAAAGATAATTATTTGTTGAGTACTAGAGATTTATGCACAATTGAACATATTGGTGAACTAATTGAAGCAGGTGTTGATTCTTTAAAAATCGAAGGAAGAATGAAAAGACCTGAATATGTATATTTAGTTACTAAACTATATAGAAAAGCAGTAGATTTTTATATTGAAACTGGTAAGGTTAGTGTAACTGAAGAAGAAATTAATGATCTTAAGAAGATATTTAATAGAAACTATACTAAAGGATTCTTATTTAATACTAGTAATGATAAGTTTATGAATACTTTTAGACCAAATCACATGGGTGTTAAGGTAGGAAATGTTATTAATGTTGATAAAAATAGAGTTAAGATTAGATTATTAGATAATTTAAATCTAAATGATGGTATTCGCTTTGTTAAAAATGGTTATGAAGATGTTGGTATGAATGTTCAACAAATGTTTCAAAATAATAATAAAGTAACTAGTGCTAAGAAAAATGAAACTATTACTTTACTTGTTAAGGATAATGTTCAAGTTAATTCTGAAGTATTAAAAACTACAGATTATAATCAATTAAAAGAATTAGATAGAGTTATTCAAGAACAAAATAGAAAAGTAAATGTAGATGTATCACTAAAAGCACATTTGGGTAGTCCTTTAGAGATGACTGTTAGTGATGGTAAACATACTGTTACAAATTATAGTGAATATATTGTTGATAAAGCTATGAAAAATCCTACTTCTTATGACGATATTAAAGATCATGTGTTTAGAACTGGTAATACTATTTATAATATTAATATTTTTGATTTAGATTATGATGATAATATTTTTATTCCAATTAAAACACTAAATGATTTAAGAAGAGACTCTTTGGAAAAACTTGAAGAATTAAGAATAGATAAGCCAAAAATTATTGAAAAACAACAATATAATATCGATTTACCTGATTTTGAGCATACAGAGTGGAAAATATTATATTTATCAACATATGAAGATTACCATATAAGTATGGGTAGTCATTATAATGAAGTAATTATTCCTTATAATAAATCATATGATGATTATTGGATTCGTTATAATATTCCAAGAGTTCAAGAATATATTAGTGAAAGAAAAGGAAATGTTTATGTTTCTGATTTAGGTTCTGTTTATAAATTCAAACTTAAAGATATGGCTTCTAGTTACTTTATGAATGTTACTAATGCTTATAGTGTAGCTTTACTTCATAGCTTAGGAGTTAGAAGAGTAGCTCTTTCAATAGAGATGAATGATTATCAAATTAAAACTTTAATTAATAATTATGAAGAAACATTTGGAAAACATCCAAATGTTGAAGTAGTAGTAGACACATTACCTGAATCTATGATTATAAAATACGATTTATTTAATGGTAAATATGATTCAAAGAATGATTATTATCTTAAAGATAAGTTTGGTAATAAGTTCAAAGTTATTAGAAGAGATAATTTTACAGTTATTTTTAATCATGAAAGATTAATTAAAGAAAATCCTGAATATTTATATGAATTAGGAGTAAATGCCCTTAGATATGATAAATAAGAGTATTTACTCTTTTTTTTTGATTTTTGATATAATAGTTCTAGGTGATAAGAATGGGAAAGTCAAAAGTATATTTTACAAAGAGTATTAGTCCAGAAGGATTGATAAAGATTTATGAATCGTTAGGAGTTGTTTTAGATGGTAATGTAGCAGTTAAAGTATCTACTGGTGAGAAGGGCTCTAAAGGTTATTTAAAAGCTGATTTAATTAAGCCTTTAGTAGATATGCTTAATGGTACGATTGTTGAGTGTAATACTGCTTATCCTGGTAAGAGAAATACTGTTCAAGAGCATTTAGAGGTTGCTAAAGAACATGGTTTTACTGATATGGGTAATGGAATTGATATTTTAGATGAAGATGGAGAGTTTAAAATACCTGTTAATAATGGTAAACATTTAAAATATGATCTTTTAGGATTAAATTTTGATAAATATGATAGTTATCTTAATTTAGCACATGGTAAAGGACATGCTATGGGTGGATTTGGAGCTAATCTTAAAAACCAATCAATTGGATTTGCTTCTAGAAATGGCAAAGCTTATATTCATTCTTGTGGTCATACTGAAAGTCCTGAAGAATGTTGGAGTGATTCACATGAACAAATAGATTTTATTGAATCTATGGGTGAAGCTGCTAAAGCAGTTGCTGATTATATTGAGAGTAAAGGTAAAAAGATTGTTTATATTACCGTTATGAACGCATTATCTGTTGATTGTGATTGTGATAAAGATCAAGGAGATCCAGTCATGGGAGATTTAGGTATCGTTGGTTCTTTAGATCCAGTTGCTAATGATCAAGCTTTTATTGATATGGTTTATGCTTCAAATGATCCTGGAGCTAAAGAATTACAGGAAAGAATCGATACTAGGTTAGGTAGACATATTCTAGAATATTCTGAAACTCTAGGGTTAGGCTCTAGAGATTATGAATTAATAAAAATAGACTAAAGGAAGTTTATGTTGATAATTTCTTAGACTTGAGTATAATAATATACGTGTCTATAGGAAGGTAAATCGCTTATGATAAATATATCTCCTGAAAAAATGAATTTAGAGCTTAAAGATTATTTAATACATAGAGCATGTCATAATAGATCTACTATGTATTTTGCTGAATATCTAATTCAGCACGGAAGAGCTGCTGAAGCTATCACTTTAATATCGAGAGATTCTGTTCATGATATTTCGAAGATAAGAGACTTTAGGGAGTTTCGTGCTTTATGTTCTATTGAAGATCATAAAAAAGAAATGGTTAATCAATCTCATATATTAACGGATGTAGAGAAGAAAGCATTAAGTATTCATTGGTCACATAATCCTCATCATGCAGAATATCATGATAATCCGAATGATATGTCCAATAATGATACAAATGATTTAGTAGATGATGTTCATGCCAGAAGTAAACAATTTGGAAATCCTACTTGTCTTGGATATATTGAAGCACAACAAGAAATTAGATGGCATTTTGATAAAGACCATTATAGAAGGGTTTATACTTATGGTGCTTTACTTGATGATATTACTCAAGATGATGATTATAGCGACCTTCTTAATCAAAATTTTGATTTATCATTTAAATTTAATGATAAAACTATTGCTAATCTAGAAAAATTTAACATTGATCCTTTTTCTGATGAGGATGTTATATTTCAAGATTATATTATGACTAATAGATTATATTTAAGAAGAAACGTCCAAACCGATTTTGCTATGATTTCTTATGAAATTCATTTAAAAGAAGTTAATACTTTGATTGGTTATATAAATATAAGATGTGATGGTGAAGTTGAATTCAAAATTATTAATAATTACAGAGGCAAAGCGTTTGGCGAAGAAGCTTTGGTTGGCTTATTATCTATATGCCAAATGGACTATTTATATACTAAAGTACGTCCTGATAATGAATCTGCAATTAAACTTCTTAGAAGTTTAGGATTTACTGATGAACCAACTAAGGATGAATGTAGTATTAAATTTTCTACTAAATCATTAGATAGAATAAAAGAATTAAGAAGAACACCTTAATTCTTTTTTTATGTAAATTAGATCTTGTTTCTCTTTATAATTGTTTATTTTCTAAATATAATTATAGTGAGGTGGAATAAATGGATAATAAACCTATTGAGACTAGTGTAAAAGATTATAAAGAAAGAAAAGTGAATCTTGTTAAATTAGATATTATATTAACTATAGCTCTTGTTATTGCTGTTGTATTAATGGTTATTTCCTTAAGACCAGCATTTAAGAATACACATATTGTTAAAGATAAGAGTGATACTTCTAATGATGTAACAACTACTACTGTAGCAGTTAATGATTCAATTGATGTTGAAGAAATAAAAAGTGAAAAGTTTCTTTTATATAAAATAACTAATCATACAGGTGTTACTAAAGATATTACTTTAAGATTAAATACTTATGTTAATGATGAAGTAGATAATACTATTTCTAGAGAATTAAATGCTATTAATGATGGTTATACTACTTATGTATATATACCTGTATCAGAACTTGGTATATATGATAAATATGATTATGTAACTAATTCTAGTAACAGTTTATATAAATCAGTTTTAAATAGTGGAATTGCTCTTGATAATACAAATTTGGATCATGATTATGTTTATAAAAATATTTCTAGTAAAAATATAAATGTAATGGTATTAGTTGTTTATTATGATAAAGACCATAATATTACTGATATTAAAACTTATAATAAGACTCAATTAAATAATGAAGAATCATTTGGAATTGATATACTTACTGGTTATGTTTCTCAAGATATATTTATAGTTGAAGCTTATTCTATTCATTAAAAAAATATCCTAATTATAGGATATTTTTATTTGAAATTAATATTTCCTTTATTAAATACTTCATTTGGTTCAATAGCGTATACTAAATCAATTGTATTTATTTTTTTATCTTTATTATAATCTAGTGATTTCTCATAAGAATTATTTAATATTGCATTTCTTATTTCTTGAAAATTATCTTTTTTAGCATATACAGTTGTTACTGAGAATAATGCTCCGATTAAGAATAATAAGATAAATACTTCATAGTGACTTTTAAATACATCATCACTAATTGGTTTTTCTTTTTCTTCTTCTTCAACTTTTCTGATCAATTCCATCCCTTCAAGATTTTTTTCTTCGAAAGGATCTTGTTTATTTTTCATATCAGTAAAGTAATTTTTCTTTGGTTTGTGTTTTTTAGCTGTAGATGCAATAATATTTTTAATAATTATTAATAGGATTACTGCGATACATATCCCTAAAGATAATTTCTTATTTTCTTTGATAGCTTTGATTACTATATTTTGCATTATTAGTTCATCTTTAATTACTTTAGCTTCATCTTCATCAAGTAATATCGTTAATTGAGTTCCATTAGGTTTAAGCATTTTATGATCTGAATTAGCAATTTCTATATTTTTAATAACTATTTTTCCTGAATCAATATTCTTCTTTGGTTTTAATACTAATTGCATGTATTCAACTGAATCGAATGCATATTCACTATCTAATAAAACTGTTTTATTTACTATATTTTCATCTATGTTTGCATCTTTGTATTCATAATTGAAATAACTATTTTGTTTTACTTCTTGGATTTCAAATTCATTTGTATTGTATTCAATATCATGTTTAATTACCATTATGTCTGGAGATGTAGCTTTAAATGTAAGTATTATTGAACCATCACCGGTATAATTTATACTGTTATTTTCTATTTTTGCATTTTCACCACCAAATAAACCAAATATACTAGTAAAACTTATTATGGTAGTTAATAGTAATCTTTTCATATTATCACCTATTATTATTGTAGCAAATTATTATTTATTTAGAAATAATGATATAATACATATGAGGTGTAATTATGCAAATTCCTGAGTTTTTATATAATAATTTAGTTAAAGATTATGGTGAAGAAATTGCTTTAAAAATTATTGATAGATATAAACTTAAACGAGTAGTTTCTTTAAGAGTTAATACTTTAAAATCTAATAAAGAAGAAGTAATGAAAATATTAAATGATAATGGCATTTCTTTTAAAGAAGTAAATTATATTCCATTTGCATTAATTATAGAATGTGATGAATCTAGAATAAGAGATTTAGATATTTATAAAGATGGAAAAGTATATCTTCAAAGTTTAAGTTCTATGATGCCTCCGTTATATTTAGATTTAGAAGAGAAATCATCTATTCTAGATATGGCTGCTAGTCCTGGAGGTAAAACTAGTGAGATTTGTGCTTTAATGAATAATAATATTTCTGTTACTGCTTGTGAAGTTAATCCAATTAGATTAGATAGACTAAAATTTAACTTAGATAAGCTTGGATGTAAGAACGTTGCTACTTTAAAGGTTGATGCCAGAAACTTAGATCAATATTTTTCTTTTGATAATATATTACTTGATTCACCATGCTCAGGATCAGGTACTATCGAAGAATCTAATTTTTCTAAGATTAATGAAAAGCTAGTTACAAATATTACTAAAACTCAAGAAGCTCTTTTAAGAAAAGCTTTAAGTGTACTTAAAAGTGGTAAAACAATGATTTATTCAACTTGTTCTATACTTAAATGTGAAAACGAGGAAATAATAAATAAAATGATGAAAGAATTTGATATTGAAATTGTTCCTTTAGAGACTGAATTTGAAACTTTACCTTCATCTATTGATGGAGTACTAACTATTATTCCTAGCGAAGAAACTGAAGGATTTTTTATAGCAAAGATAAAGAAACATTAATGTTTCTTTTTTATTTCTATATAATCATTATAATCATGTATTATTTCTTTGATAAATATAGATGGTTTATTAACTATGATATATACTTTATTCTTTGTTCTTGTTAATGCTACATAGAATATTCTTCTTTCTTCTTCGTATGGTATATATTCTTTATCATTTTGTATAAGTCTTAATATTTTTTCTGACTTAATTTTAGAAGGTATTTTTTCTGAGTTAACTATTATTACGTTTTCTTCTTCAAGACCTTTTGATTTATGAATAGTTAATTTGTTATCAAAGTTTATATTATCAATATCTTTATTATTTCTACCTAGAATTAATGTATTATCTTTACCTGTAAGCTTTAAAGCATCATCAATAGTGTAATTAAAGAGTAAAACTATAGGTTTATTAACATTTTTATTTGATACTATATCCTTTTTTAACTGTTTTTTATTCTTCATTATAAAGTTAGTGCTTACATGTATTAGTTCATTACTATTTCTATATGTGTATTTAAGATGATAATATTTTGTATCTTTGAAATAGTCTTTAAAGTTTATAAATATATTTAAGTTAGATCCAGAGAATCTATATATGCTTTGAAAGTCATCACCAACTACAAATAGAGAAGCACTAGTATATTTAATTATTTCTTTTATTAAGTTAAGTCTTATTAATGATGAATCTTGAAATTCATCTATGATTATATATTTATACTTTAGTTTATAGTTTTTAACTTCATTTGTTCCTTTGATAATAATATCATCCATATCTATAGCATTCGTTGATTTTAGTTCAATATTATACAGATGATATATATCCAAGATATATTTAAGTATTATTTTCTCGTGAAATAGTGCCTTTTTATATAATCTATATATGTCTTTTTCCTTAAGAGCGTTAGATTTTGATAATTTAATAAAAGTATATATAGTTGATTTTAATTTATTATAGTAATTTGATTTTAATAAATTGTTAATATTAGAATTATTAAAGAATAATCTTTTAAATATTTTTAAATACTTAATATTATGTGTAATGTAAGACCTAAAGTATTCATCAATAATGAATGGAAGGGTAGAGTCGTTAGTAATTGTGTAATTATTTTCTAAGAATTTGAGTCCGAGCTTATGAAAAGTCAGTACTTCGATATCATATCCTATCTTTAATAGTTTTTCTTTTAGATTATTAACTGTTTCATTAGTAAATGAAATACATAATATTTCGTCTTCTTTTAGATTCTTTTCCTTGATTAAATATTTTACTTTTCCCTGGATTGTTAAAGTTTTTCCCGAACCTGCACCGGCGATTACAAGTACTGATTTGTTCTCTGATTTTATAGCTTCCATTTGTGTGTTGTCTAACTTAATATTATTTATCCTCATAATATTCTTATACACGATAAAAATAAGGATTACTTGTCGTAACCCTTAAATTTTTTTGAAAACATCTTTTTTTATCGAATATAGATATATATTTGTTGTTTTATTATATGTATTTTCTATGAAGTTTTTATAACCATTTAGTTGTAATACATATTCTTCCGAATCTATATTATCTGTTTTATAATCTATGATATCAAAGTGATCCTCATATTCTACAAGTAAATCTATAACTCCATTTTTAGTAACACCATCTTCAGTAATTCTTATATCATGCTCTTTATAAGTTATTGCTTTGCTTATTTCTTTTACTTCATCATGTTTTAAGAAGTTTCTTATATAATTTTTGTATTCTTCATCAATATGAAGCTCATTTAAATTATCTTTCTTGAAATTATATACTTCAAAGCAATAGTGAAGTAGAGTACCTTTATCTAAGACATCTTTCATTTCTTTAGTCATTATTGATTTTAATTCTTTAGAGAAATGTTTAGTTTCTTGTTTTTGATATTCTATTTCAATTGGAGTTACTATTATTTTATCATTTGTTTTTTCTATCTTTTCTTTATAGTTAGTAGATTTAGTAGATTTATATTCATTAGTCATATTTATTTTTGATAAATCTATTTCTTTTGTATAATTTCTAAATATCTTAGCTGAGCTTAGAATATCTCTATAGGATTTACAATGTAATAAATCTAATGAAGATAATGTATCTAGAGGTTCTTTATTATCATTCCATGTATTAATTATTATGAATTGTTCTCTTGCACGAGTAGCTGCAACATAGAATAATCTAATTTTCTCAGATACATTTTCTTTTAATTCGTTATAGTCGTATAATTCTTTTACGAATGTTTTATCTAATACTTCTTCATCATTATTATCAAGAATAATTCCATATTTTTTACTTAATGGGTATCTAGTTTCTTTGGTTGATTTAAATCTACTTCCCATGTATGGCATATATACAAACGGGAATTCTAGTCCTTTAGAACCATGAATTGTCATTATTTTAACTGCATTTATAGAATCATTTTTACCTGACATCTTAATATCTTCATCTGATGTAATTATTTCGTTAAAGTATTTTTCTAATGAGAAGATATCTAAACCAAATTTATTTAAAGCATCAGCATTATTAATGAAGTATTCTAGTTTCATTGATCTTTCTTTAATATTTCCTACTTCAATTAGATGTTCGAACATATTAAATTCATTAATTAGTTTAATTATTATTTCTTTGTTTGATAATCCATTAATACTTTTAGATATTTCTAATAGTTTTTTATAAAGATCTGAATCTTTGAACGTTTTATTATTAAATATAGTGAATATTTCATCATCAGTCATTTTATATACATAAGATCTAGCTATAGATATAAAAGCATGATTAAAATCTTCATCAAGATTATTTAATTCAATATGAGTTAATACTGTTATTAAATTTTTTAGAATATATACCTCATCATCTTCTTTGATAGATACGTCTTTATATAAAGTTGTTGGTATATCAAAGTATTCTAATACTTTTTTAAGTAATTCAAAGTTCTTAGATTTATCTATAAGAATACAAAAGTCTTTATATTCCAGTTTATTAAAGTTATTATCTCCATCCATAACATATAGATTAGAACTCATTTTTTTCTTTATATCATCAGCGATTATGAATGCTTCAACTTCATCGTTAGTATATGTTTTATCTTCATTCTTATAGTTGTAGATTTCCATATTATAGTTGAAGTCTTTGATTTTATTATCATTATAGTTTTTGTTACCGGCATTCATTTTGTGCTCTTCTTTATATTTAGCACCACCAATATCATCTAACATAATAACTGAAAACACATCATTTATATTGTTAATTACTTCACTTCTAGATCTAAAGTTATCTTTCATTTCTACTTTATAACCAATTGTTTTTGATGTAGCTTTATCTTTTTTATCATATTTATCGTATTTATCTTTAAATATGTATGGGTTGGCATTTCTAAATCTATAAATAGATTGTTTAACGTCCCCAACCATATAAACGTTATCGTTTGATATGTATGAAATAAGTTTATCTTGGATATCGTTTGTATCTTGATATTCATCAATCATTATTTCATTGGTAGAATTTTTGATTTCTTCTGCGATGTCAGGATTTTTGTCTAACAATTCAATTGCTAATAGTGCAATATCATTGAATTCATATGAGTTTCTTTCTTTTTTGAATTCCATGATTTTTTCGTCTAATTCTTTTAGTATTGATATTATTAATTTGATGTTTCCTTTAGTATATGTATATTCTTTTTCTAAATCTTCATCAGTTCTGGCAATCATGTCCTTGATAGATTTTTCTAGACCTTTATATTTTTTGTTGTTTAAAAAATCCCATGTATCTTTTTCTTCTGTACATCTTTTAGTTGGTTTTGATATTTGAAAAGCAGATGCTATGTCATTAATAGTTTTTGCACTTTCAATCATTAATATTCTTGTAGTTAGATTATTTATATCTTCCGATTTATCTGGATCTATCAAATCGATTAACTCATTATAGAAATATGTTAATTCTAGACTTTTTTCTAAAGTGTAATCTCTATATTCTTGGATTAATTCTTTGATTGTTGAATCATTAAAGTGTTTTTCTATATATGAATTTAAATAATTTTGTCTATCTAAGATATTTAATAGTGAAGAATACATAGTTATTATTGCATTCTTTATTTTTTCATCATCTTTATTATCAAAGTCATTTAATAGATTTTTGAATTCTTCAGTTGGATTTTCATAGTATCTATTAAATATTTCATCTAAGATTTTTTTAGTCTTTAAGTTAACTATGGAGCTATCTATGATAGTAAAGTTTTTATCTATACCAAGCTTATAATTATATTTTTTTACTAAACTTTGAGTGAAAGAGTCGAATGTAGTTATATATGCTGATTCTACCAAATCTAATTGATCTTTTAATTCTGGAGTTTCGCTTATAACTTTTCTTATTCTATCTTTCATTTCTGCGGCAGCATTATTAGTAAATGTTAATATTATAAGTTCATTTACTGAAGCTTTATAATGCTCTACTTTTGACAATAATTTTTCTTTTACTCTTGTTTTTAATACGAAGGTTTTACCTGAACCTGCACCGGCAGAAACAATGGTATTTTTTCCAAATATATTTATGGCTGTCTCTTGATCTTTAGTTGGTCCGCTACTCATTTGTTTCTTCCTCGCTTTCTTCGTTTTGTTCATCTTCGTTTTCTAATATTTCTTTTGATGTTCCATTTAAATAATTAATGTTCTCATCTCTTACATAACATATATCTTTATAACTGCAGTACTTACATCCATCTACATTTTTGTCTTTGATTGGTTTAATATCAAATCTTGCATTTAATGTGTTATTGATACATGTTTCAAATAAATCTTTGATAGTTTTATATAGTTTATCTTCTTCGTCATATGTAATAACTCTGTTTGGATATGAATATTTTTCTTTTTCTTCGTTGTAAGAATATCCTTTTAAAAGATTGCATTTTGGATAATCACTTACAAAAGATGATACTAAATCTCTATCATCTATTGTTATTCCATCAAAAATTAATCTTTTTTGTTTTTCTGAATTACATGTTGTTTTTGGCGATTTTCTATATACTAATCCTTCAAGAATATGTTGTAAGTACATACCTGTGATTTTATAGTTTTTATTTAAAGTTTTAAGTAGGAATAGATATATTGGTAATTGTATTGTTACGCCATATTCAAAGTAATCTCTTTTGATTTGGGATGAAGTTCCTGTTTTGTAATCTATTATATAAACGTTATCACCATCAAATAAACATTTATCTACGATTCCTTTGATTGTTACATCTGCTTCTACATCTAAACCTAATTTACTAGCACTAACTTCGATAGGTTCTTCATGCAATTCTTTTGATATATTTAAAGTTTCGTTTTGTTCATTAATTGTTTTTACTATGAAATGTATTTCGTCTCTTAAAACTTCTTTAAAATATTCTTCTTTTTTACTATAAGGTAAATCTTTTTTGTGTTCTTCAATGTAGTTATCATATATTTCATCAATTTTTGATGTGTCATTTAGACACTTATCTAATACTTCATGGAAGGCATTTCCTATGAATGTAGAGTAGGAAGCCTCATACTTTTGAAGTTTATAAAATTTATTTAAATAGAATTTAAATGGACATTCAAAGTATGGTGTCATAGTAGAATAACTATATTTTTGTGATGATAGTTTCTCTTTTACTATGTCTTTATTTACTCCAGTAAATTGATTGTTATATGTATTGTATTTAATATTATAACTATTATTTAATATTGAGTTATCATCATGTTCTTCATTGAATTTAACTAGATCATCTATCCTAGATGCAAATAAATATTCATTATATTTATTCGAATAATTAGAATATGATGGAGTTATAACTATATCTTTTTTATCTTTAGTACCTATGATATTTATGTTATCTATTAGTATAGATTTTAAGAATTTACTATCTGATGATACTGTTTTATAAGTAATACTTAAATTTTCCGGTTTAATACTTTTTATTGCTTTTAAGTATGATTCTTTACTTATAGTGTTCTTTTCTAAGGTTGTCTCCATAAGTTCATTTTTGATTTTATCACTTATGAAATCTTCATCCTTGTAAGTTATGGGAATTGAACCTTGGTTAAATCCTATTAAGAATATATAATCATCATCTGTAAAAATGTTATCTATTAAATCTACTGTTTGTATTTCATTAGTATAATGATCTAATGAAATCTTTTTTTCTTTAATTTCTTCTTCGATTAGATTTTTAATTTTTACATAAGAATCAGTCCAATAGTATGTATCTACGAGTTTTCTTAGTTTCTTATATACCTTATTATTTTGTTCATTGTTTTCTACATCAAACTTTTTACTAATATCTTCAAGAAGAGTAGTTATATCATCCGATAAGTTATCTAAGAAATATTTACCAATAGTTGTATCTGAAAGAAGTATTCCTTCGTTCAAGTTGGCCTTTAAATTATACATAGTAAATATTTTATTAATTGCATAATAATATTCAGAAGAATAATTTGCTATAAAGATATGTTCTTGTGATATTCCTTCGGATATTTTTTTAGATATTTCTTCAGCAACATATTGAACCTCATCTTCAAGTTGAATGATTTTGTATGCAGTATGAGTATAATCTTTATATTCTTTTTCTATTATTTCAACATTATCTATTAAACTTAGAAGATATTTATTGAACTTATTAATTGTATCGAATCCATATACATATACTTTATCTTTAGACTTAATTAAATCCATAAATAGAGGATCTCTGATTAATAAATTCTTTTTTTCAAGATAGTTTTTGATATCTAGGATTCTTTTATAAAAAACATTATTATATGAATCTTTATTTAAATAATAAGTATAATCTATGAAACTTTTAGCTGTTTTTAGAGTAACTCCTTCGTTATTCATTACTTCATATATAGCCTCATTAGTATAGTCATATAATAATCCTTTTTTTAAATCGTTAAGTGTTAATAACTTAACATTAATTAACAATTTATTTTCAGTTATATAATTTAATAATTTATTCTTTATATTATTTGGAATTATTAATATACAATCTTCTTTGATATTCTTTAAAAAGTCCATTATTATCACCTAGATTTATTATATCATTTATGGATTGTTTATTTATATTTTTACATAAAAAAAGTACACTTATGTGTACTATTTTCTATTTAATGAACCTACTAGAACAATTGCTACTCCAAGAGCTTCAATTGCAATAGAAATTATAACTAATATATTTACTTCTTGATATGATAAATCAATTGCACTTGTTAAATATGTTGTTAATACTAAAATAAATAATCCAATGATAACAACTACGATACCAAAGTCTATGATTTTTTCATTGTCTTTAACTTTAGTTGTTTCTTCTTTTTTAGCTAATTCTTTAACTTCTTTTTTTATTTCAATTATTTCTTGTTTATTTTTATTTTTAATTGCTTCAGCGATATCGTCTCTTTCTTCGGCAGTATCAATAGCTGTAGCTTTTACTTCCTTTGGATCAAAGTTTTTGATATCTACTTTATTTTCTTCGATTGTTTTTACTACTGGTTTTTCTTGTTTTTTAGTAGTAGTTTTTTTAGCAGCAGTTGTTTTCTTAGCAGTAGTATTTTTTTTAGTAGTTGTTTTCTTTTTAGTTCCTGTTGTTGTTTTTTTAGTAGTTTTCTTTACTTCTTTTTTAGTATCTTCCATATGTTACACCTCATTTTAATTATACTAATCACTAGTTTAAAAAACAAGTAATTTACATTTATGTGTGTAATCTATATAATATGTGTGAGGTTTTATTATGAAAAAGAAGAAACTAGATATTATTTATGAAGACAAAGAATTGTTAGTTGTTAACAAGAGTGCTCACGTTTTAACTGTTCAAACAGATAAAGGTGGTGAGTCTACTTTATATGGTGAAGTATATGATTATCTACATAAAAAGAATCAAAAAGTATTTGTAGTTCATAGATTAGATAAAGATACTTCAGGAATTGTAGTATTTGCTAAAAATGAAAAGATTAAGAAAGCACTACAAGATTCATGGAATGATTATGCTGAAGTAAGAGAGTATTATGCAATTGTTGAAGGTAGTGTATCTAAAGATAAAGATACTATTAAGAATTATTTAACCGATAATAAGCAATTACATAGTTATAGTACAACTAAAGAAAATGGTAAATTATGTATTACATCATATGAAGTTATTAAAAGAAGTAAAAACTATTCAATATTAAAAGTATTTATAGGTACTGGTAGAAAGAATCAAATAAGAGTTACTCTTAGTGATTTAGGACATCCTATCATTGGAGATAAGAATTATGGATCTACTAAGAATCCATTAAGAAGAATGTGTTTACATCATAGGTATTTAAAACTTAAACATCCATTTAGAAATCATACTTTTGAATTTGTATCTCCAATTCCGAAAGAATTTGATATATTTCCACAATAAAAGACATCGTTTGATGTCTTTTTTATACTAATATTTTATCTAAATGAAATTCACAATGATATGTTTGAATATTTTTTTCTTTAAATAATATTCCTGTGCCTCCTTTGATAATCCAATCATCTATATTATCTTTAAGATCATCGATAAGAATTGTATTTTTATCTATATTTTTAACATAGTTTGTTTTTTTCTCATATTGAGGAACTGCGATAACAGGTATATTTATTCCATTTTTTCTTAAAAAGTCTTTTTTTACTCTAGCTTCATAATCATTATTTACTTTAGTTAATATTTTAATATCTACTTTATCCTGTAAATCTTTTAATATTTCTAGTGAATTATTTATAGCTCTCTTTTTAGAAAAAACATCAGATATATTTAAATATCTGAATAGGTTGTTTTCATTTTCTAATTTATATCTTGAGTATATTAGTTTATATACTGGGATTGTATCTAATATGACTCCATCAAAATCTATATAATATTTCCTCATTATAATAGATTTTCCATTTCATCTTCAGCATATTCAAGTATATCACCTGGTTGACATTTTAGTACTTTGCAGATGTTTTCCAATGTTGAGAATCTAATTGCTTTTGCTTTTCCAGTCTTTAAATTACTCATATTAGCTGGAGTTATACCAACGTTTTGTGCTAATTCGTTTAAACTGATTTTTCTATCAGCCATAACTCTATCTAATCTTATTATAATCTTCATATTACACCTCCGATTATTGTTATTTAATAAAATTATATCATTAATTTATTGTTTATCAACAATTATTTATAATTTTGATAATAATTTCTTTCTTGTAATATGTCTAATAAATTGTTTAAAACATCTTGATTTTCGTCATTTATATACATTTCTATTAGATAAATTAATTCTGATAATGATTTACACTTTTTATAGTCTATATTATTCTCTTCAAGTATATCTACTTGTTCTTGAGATAAGAATAAACCATTTTCTTGTTTTTTCATCATTGTGTAATCTGGATTAATATCTACTTTTATTTCTTCCATATTAAGCTCCAAACATTGATGAAATATCAAAGTTATTTAAGAAGTAGTAACCTCCGAAGCATAAAACTGCAGTTATTAACATAAAGAATAATACTGGAATAAAGTCTTTGAATGTTACTTTTTCTTTTTTATATTTAGGTTTTACTTCTTTTATTTCTTCTTCTTTGATAGTTTTTAATAATCTTGTATCTTGTAATTCGTCATCGTTATCGTAATACTTTTCTCCGTGAATACCCATGAGTACCATTTCTACAGTCTCATTGAAATCATCGGATAGGTTCATGTTTTCGTCAAATATTTTAATTGATGAGTTCATATATTCACTTCCTTACTATTAAATATTATCATAATCCATTATTACTCTCAATAATAGTTTATATTTTCTTGATTGAAACATTTGTATTATGTTATACTTTATATAGTAGGAAAGTGGTTAATATGGAAAAGAGTAAAGGCATTAAAGCTATCGTTGATGCGATTGAGTCGAAAAGGAATTTATGTAATTCAGAAATTAAAAAGATACAAGAGAGTTCAATTGATGAACTTAAGAAATACTTCTATAAAAAAATAGATGAACTAACAATTGATGATATTACTAGCCTTTCTACCTCTGATCGTAATGATATAATTAAACTTCTTAACTTAGATATTAACCAATTTGATTTTTCGATTGATAGTGGTTTTAACGAACTTTTCCAAAATATTAAAGACTACAATAAACTAATTAATGATAGATGTTCTGCTTTTAAAAAGACTGTAGATAAATGTGATATGTATGAAGAATTACTTACTTCTACTAAGGATCATGATTTATTTACTGATATTAAAGACTTCCATAACTTTATTGATTCACTTGGTTTAGGTGATGCTGAAAAATTAGTGGCAGAAAGAGCTTTAGTTGATTATAATGCTAAGACTAATGTTTTAGATCCTGAGATAACTCAAAATATATCTTATATTTATGGAGCAGTATATGAGTATCCAGAAGTTAAGGATGCACTTTTAAAAGCAATTAAAGAAAATAAGAATGTTGTAGACTTCAATTTTAGAAATGAAAAGATAAGAGAAGTTGCTCAAGCTTGTTTAAGAAGTGAATATACAGTTGAATATGTTCTTAATGCTATGGTATTAGGACAAGAGTTAAAAAAATTTAGAGAAAAGAATTCAGTAGAATCTTTAAATAAGATTAATAGAACTTTAGATCAATTTGGATTTGATGATATGAAAATTCTTATTAGTGAAGCCAATAGACTAATAAGATATGATATTAATGAATTATCTGTTAGAAATGTGGAATATAGAGATATTCAAGTTACAGATTCTTCATCGGTTGAAGAGTTTGAATCTAAAAAACATGATAAGTTATTAATGATTGCTACTTTAATTAAGAATCAAATCGAAGATTATGAGAATAGTAGAAATCTTGAATTAAAAGAAGAATATAAAAATACTTTAAAAAGTTTAATTGATGAATATAACTTTACTAAAAATCTTTTATATCAAGAAAAAGAAGAAGTAAAAAGTTTATAAAAATTATAAAGAATAATTAGGGTGATAATATGGATGAAGGAAAGGAACTTTTATATAAGCTAATTGACTTTAAAAGAAAGAATATTTCTTTTATAGATCAAGAAGATATATTATTTGATGGTATTAACTTAGTTGATATCGCAGATATGTTGGAAAAAGATATAGAGAATTTATGTGATGTTCCTGATTCTATAATCGACTTTGTTATTGAAGAAGGAAAGATTAGTGACTTAAATGTTAAAAAGAATATAGTTCAATTAAGAGACCTTCTTTATGGAAAGAGAAACTATAATTTATTTGTTAAGATAAATAAAGAATATAGAGATGCCTTTGATGTATTCAAAAGTGCATTACTTGATTATATAAATAAAAAACTTCCTGGAGCTAAGAGTTATGTTGAAATTGATAAGAATTTAAATCTTTTATTGCAAGGATTAGATAATCATAAACTAATTAAGAATTTTGATTTTATTGAATCTTTATGCCATGAGTATAATGAAAATGCATATGATACAAACATGTTAAAGATTTATAGATATATAAATAGTCACAACTTAAAGATACTTAATCCTCCTGATATTGAGTTTGAAGACTTTGATATTGAGATTGAGGATGAAACTGAATTTAGTGATAAGATTTATGAAATATTTAATAAATTTGAAATGGATTATAGAACTTTACCTAATTTCTTACTTAAAGATTTAAAAGAGATGGATAGTAATTTAATCTATAGTACTTTTGATGTTATTAAACAGAATAAAGCTGAAGATGGTGGAGTATTACATTTAATACCAAAAGAAAATCAAGTTTTAAGAGTAGTATTACTTTTATATTCATCTCCACAAGCAGTTAAGAGTGTTGTTGAATCACTTACTACTGAAGAAGATGGTGTAGATATTGATTCATTAAAGATATTACTTAACTATAATATGAGTGTATTTATAGATAGAGTTAATGATTACTTTAAACCTAGAAATAAAGATTATTTGAGTATTATTGATGGTTTAAAAGAAATTAAAGTTAATTATAAATTATTAATTAAAAGAAATCCTTTATTCATGTCTCAAAACTTTGATATGTTTAAGTATATCGTAGAGTATTGTCATGAATTTGGATGTGATCCTAAAGAACTAGTTAATAGATGTCATAAGACTTTAACTATTAATCCAACGATTATTGTTAATAATATTAGTATATTACTTTCACATAAAGTTAATATGTTTACTTACTTTAAGGATGGAAAAGATGATTTCAATTTAATTAAAGTAGAAAAATTAGATAAGATATTAAATCAATTAATTGAGAAGAAAGTAATAAAGAAATATTCTTTTACTAATTTTGAAAAGATTAATACTATTATGGTTAATAGTGTATTTAAGAAAGCTAAGAGGAATTAATTATGATAGATTATTTAAAGGAATATGGAGTATCTAATTTTGATTTTGAATTTCTTGTTAATAATATGAACCAAGAAGATGTTCAAAAGTTAATGTTAGCTGAATCTAATATAAGAGAGAATCTTTTATATTTTAATAAATTAGGTATTAAAGAAAATTTATATAAATTAATTCTTTATAGAATGGATTTAGTAATTATGCCAATTGATCAATTGAAGTATTTACTTTCTAAAGTAGATAAAGATTTATTTGTTCAATTAGTTAATACTAATATTAAGAATTTAATATTATTGTTTTAAGAGGTGAAAACCTCTTTTTTCTTGTTTTAAAATAAATATAATGTTAATATTATATTGTTGTTTGGTCTGTTGGTGAAGTGGTTTAACACATAACCCTCTCAAGGTTACATTCATGGGTCCGAATCCCATACAGATCACCATTTAGTAAATAAAGGAATGGTTTTATTCCTTTTTATTATGTAAAAATTTATTTATTTTCATAACTTTTATATTATAATTAAGTTGAGGTGTAAAATATGAATCCACTAAACTTATTTATTAATGGTCATAATATTTTATATATTATAATCGTTACTTTTGCTTTAAGTGTAGTATTAACTCCACTTTCAATTAAGGTAGCAAAACATATTGGTGCTGTTGATGTACCAGATGGTAAGAGAAAAGTACATGATAAACCAATGCCTAGGATGGGAGGTTTAGCAATATTCTTATCTTTCTTAATAGCTTATATGTTATTTGTTCCTAAGACTACTCAAATGTTATCAGTACTTATTGGTAGTTTCTTAATTGTTTTATTAGGATTTACAGATGATGTTAAACCATTAAGTGCTAAAGCACAATTTATTGGTCAAGTATGTGCAGCATCTGTAATTGTATTCTATGGAAATATTACTTTTAGTGATATGCAAATATTTGGTCATTATTTTGAATTTGGATATTTCGCTTATCCATTAACAATTCTATTTATTGTAGCTATTATAAATGCAATTAATTTATCTGATGGATTAGATGGTTTAGCTGCAGGTAGCTCATCAATTTACTTTATAACTATTGCAATCCTAGGATTTATTATGCAAAATCTTGGAGGATTAGATGTTATTCTTTGTTTAATAATGTTTGGTGCTTGCTTAGGATTCTTAATATTTAATTTCTCCCCTGCGCTTGTTTTCATGGGTGATATTGGAAGTAATTTCCTTGGATATATTATTGCAGTTATTGCATTACTTGGATTTAAGACAGCAACATTAACTTCTTTAATTATTCCTATGCTTTTATTATTTGTACCTATCTTAGATACATTACTAGCTATGGGTAGAAGATTATTAAAAGGAAAGAGTATTGGAGATGCTGATAAAGAACATTTACATCATCAATTATTAAAGAATACTCATTCTACAAAGATTACTGTATTAATTATGTATGCTATTAATATTTTGTTTGCTACAGTTAGTGTTTTCTATACACTTGGAGATAAAAAGATTAGTATTTGTTTATACGGTGTTTTATTATTATTCTTTATTATATTAATACTTAAAACTGATATCTTATTTGAACATAATAGAGGTAATAATGATAAAGATTAATTTATTTGATTTTGATGAAACAATATATGATGGTGATTCAACCGTAGACTTCTTTAAATATATATTTAAGAAGAAACCAATTAGTGTTATTTGGTTACCAGTCATGGGCTTTTATGGATTATTACATTTATTAAGAATAATTGATAAAACTACTATGAAACAAAAATTCTATAAGATATTTTGCTTTGTTAATATAAATGATAAATTCTTAGAAGATTTTTGGAAAATAAATGAAAAGAAAATTAAAAGATTTTACTTAGATAGAATACATGATAATGATATTGTTATTAGTGCTTCTCCGGAGTTTTTACTTAAACCAATTTGTAAAAAACTTGGAGTTAAAGATATGATGGCTAGCCAAGTAGATAAAATTACTGGTAAATATAATGGAATTAATTGTCATGATGTTGAAAAGGTTAGAAGACTTAATGAAAAATATAAAGAATATGAAGTATTAGAAAGTTTTTCTGATAGTTTAAAGTCTGATAGACCAATCTTGGAACTAGCTAAAGATGCTTATTTAGTAAAAGGAGATAAATTAATTCTTTTAGATTTAAAGAAATAAACTAGGTTAACCTAGTTTTATTTTTGTTTTTATGATTAAATAATCTAGTAATTTTCATATTTAACTTATAAAATTAAATAGAAACAGGTGAATATTATGTGGAAAATAGGTAATGTAGAAATTAAGAATCAAATTGTTTTAGCACCAATGGCTGGGATTTCTAATACTTCTTATAGAAAGATTATTAAAGAAATGGGTGCGGGCTTAATATATGCCGAAATGGTTTCTGATAAAGCTATTACTTTTGGAAATGAAAAAACTTTAGATTTACTTAAAATGGATGAAATGGAAAGACCTATTGCTCAACAAATATTTGGGGCTGATATTGATTCATTTGTTAGTGCTGCTAAAAGAATTGAAGAAGTTATGCATCCTGACATTATAGATATAAATATGGGGTGTCCTGTTCCTAAGGTTGCAGTAAGAGCGCAAGCCGGATCTGCATTACTTAAGAATCCAGATAAGATTAAAGAAATAGTTAAAGCGGTAGTTAATGCTGTTTCGGTTCCAGTTACTGTTAAGATTAGAAGTGGGTGGGATGATAATCATATTAATGCAGTTGAAGTAGCTAAAAAGATTGAAGAAGCAGGTGCATCTGCGATAGCTATTCATGCTAGAACACGTTCTCAAGGTTATTCAGGAAAAGCTGATTGGTCTATTATTAAAAAGGTAAAAGAGGCAGTTAATATTCCTGTCATTGGTAATGGTGACGTAACAAGTTGTTATTTAGCTAAACAAATGCTAGATGAAACTGGTTGTGATGCTGTTATGATTGGAAGAGGAGTATTAGGAAATCCTTGGTTAATAAAAGAATGTGTTGAGTATTTAGAAACTGGTAAAGAACCTAATCCTTATAGTCCAACATATGATGAAAGAATTGAAATGTTAAAAAGACATTTTGAATTACTTGTTCAAGATAAAGGCGAGATTGGAGCTTTACTTGAAATAAGAACACATGCACTTCAATATATTAAGGGATTACCTGGAAGTGCACCAGTTAAGAATTTAATATGCCAAACAAAATCAAAAGATGAAATGTTTAGTATTTTAGAAAACTATATCGAAGAATTGAAAAAGCAATCTTAATGATTGCTTTTATTTATTTACTAAATGTTTAATATAATCATATTCATGAGAATTTAATTTTAATCCTAGTTTTTTAGTATGTTCAATATAATTCTCATTTTCATTTTTAATTAAATCCTTTAAAAGATATAATGCTTTCTCTGGATCTTTTTTATATTCCCATAGAAGTTCGATATCTATGATAGTTGGTATTAAATAATCATTAAATAATTTAGCATCGTAGTCTATAGCCATATATGCTTCTTCTTCGTATAGATATTTTAAATAATAATTAAAGGCTTCATCTCTATCTTTAAAATTTATATCTTTTGTATTATTTAAAACAAGAAGGTTTCTGGCATAATTATCCATTTTTATAAGATTAAATATATTTTGCGTTCTTTCTTTATCTTTTAATATTACATTTGTGTTTGATATGTATTCACTTGCTAGTAGTTCAAAGAATATCGATACTAATTCAGTATATTGAGTATCTTTATAAGAAGTAGTGTGTCCTAAGTATATATCGTGTATTGCATGTCCATATTCATGTGCTAGATTTCTAAAGCAACTAAAGTTTATTGTACTATTTATAGATATATATTTTTTTAAATCGAATGTAGTGCCTCCGCAGTAAGATGCTGTTGATTCTTTAAATCTAACGTTATAAATTCTATCTTTATATACATCATTAAAAATATTTTTTATTTCTTTGTCTGGGATACTATTATAGAAATCATTAATCATATGTAATAGATGTTTATGTGTATATGCTGTATCTTTATATGGATTGAAGTCTATTTCGTCTAATTTTAATTTTTCAATAGAATATTGATATATATCATCAAATTCTTTTATTATAGGAATGCTATATTCATTATCTTTAAAGAATAATCTATTATTCTCTAAGGTTGTGCTGTATGGATCTTCATCTAAAGTGTCGTATAAAGTGGTTATATTTTTATCTTCGTATAATAAGATAAGATCATTTATGTCACATAATAAATCTTGATATCTGTCGGAGTCAGTATTATTTGATTTTTCAAATTCATCTTTTATTTTATAAAGTTCAGTAATATGTTTGTGGATAAATCGTTTATTAAATGTATTATATTTCTTCATACTTCCTCCTTTTTAACACGTATTATATAATATTTTTAGCGTTAATTGTGAATTTTTTTAATTTGTTATATAATACGCATGTTTGGAGGTGCTTTATGGATAAAATTATAGTTAAAGGTGCTAGAGAAAATAATTTAAAAAATATTGATATAGAAATACCTAAGAATAAATTAGTAGTTATGACTGGAGTATCTGGTTCAGGTAAATCAAGTCTTGCTTTTGATACTATTTATGCTGAAGGTGAAAGAAGATATATTGAGAGTCTATCTGCTTATGCTAGACAATTTTTAGGTGGTTCAGAAAAACCATTAGTAG
>JAEEGL011977311.1_pt1 | contig 32558 bp, 65 predicted proteins | sample 9134231 | NCBI WGS metagenome assembly JAEEGL01 (sample SAMN16246548, study PRJNA631951) | gut metagenome | biome: gut microbiome; feature: rumen; material: fiber-attached | host: Bos | place: Iran: Karaj | collected 2018-10
CATTGAGATCTGCAAGTTCGTCAATGAAATCGTCCATATTCTCCTTGTTCAAGAAAATATCTTTATCGGAAGCTTCCATCAGCTCACCAAACTCTTCACGGAGTTTTACCAATCGTCTGTCAACGCTCGTGCCAAACTTTGCATTGAACATTTCTAGTATTTCTTTTTTGTTCATTTTAATAGCGCATAGATGTAAAATGAATGATTGCAAGTGGCATATACAGGTTATATCTCTTGAACCAGGCTGACCAGTCTTCAACAGAAAGCCCGTCGTTATATGCCAATTCAGACAGGAGCGGTTCACAGCCTCCACGTATAATCGGATATTCGATACTCCCATGATAAAAAATCAATTTTTGTATTCCAATACCATCATCTTTCGTAAGCCTTGCTATCTCAACTTGCTTTGAACAATAAGGCTTTCCAGTCCATTGTCTGATAGAAAGACAGGCAGTGCCAGCATAGATATCATCAAAACGCTTCTTCCAGAACTCATAGTTTGCTCTGATGGTGTGGATCTTCGGACGGATGGCACTCTGATACGGTTCGTTTATAGCTGCCAGAACCTTTTCCTTAAATTCCGTTTTCTCTCCTTTCCTCGGATGGGTTGCAGGGAATACCTGTGACAGTGTGATTACGTAAGTCTTCATAGTTCATAAAAATAAGAAAAGCCACAAGCCGCATTGATGCAGCTCATGGCTTCAAATAAATACCAACGCTTAGGTTTAATTTAATACTGTTCGTGCTCTCCTGCAAGAGTCTTCAGGTGCTTGTCATTCTCCAGGACATCAAGGATGCGGGTCTTAACGACATCGGCAATCTCATAATCTGCATTGGAGTTCTTATATACCTCCTCAACAACTGCTCTGCGAGCATCCTCGTTGCTTGCAGCTTGAACCAAGTGGATATGTGACACCACCTTCGTTTTTGTTCTCGTACCGCCCTTTCTTGTGCGTACTTCAACCTCTTCAGAGATGCATACTTTGACCTTGTAGAAGTTCTCCGCTGCAGCATCATCGCTGAAACAAATCTCTCCGTACTTAGGCTTAATCATTGCAGGAACTTTTATCGGACGATTGTTGTATTCCATTTCCTTGCGGATTTTGGTCTCACCGTCAATGAAAGTTGCAGCCTCAACCACATACCTTTCCTTCACTTCCTTACTCACGTTTTTCTCGTTGAACTTGTTGTACGAGATGGTTGCTTCAATCCAGAAGCCGCTTCGATTTCTTAAATTAGCCATTTTCTTTTAATTTTAATGTATGAATAATAAATAAGTAACTACTCTGCACGTCTGGCTTTGATGCGAGCCTTACGCTTTCGCTTCATCCTGGTATGTGTATGATTTCCACGCTTCCCTTTCTTTGGTAGGAAATCCCTTTCCTCATGGCCACTATAAGGAAACTCACCTTGTGGACCAGATAATTGAGCCATTGGGTACATCAACAGAAAGTCTTTCTGTTTCATATAAGGAACTTTGATAAGATGTTCCTTATTCTTCTTCACCTCTATTCGGTAGAAGTAGTCAGTGTAACGTCTTTGTAAGCTTGACATAGTGTTTTTTTTTATTATGTTTATTGTATTAATTATTTATCTCATATTCAAATTTCTCCATACAGAAGATTGACGATTAGTGTTGCCAATAAGAAAACATAGTAGAAAATAGGAATATCAAACAAATATGACAGCTTATTCCTATGCCGTATGTCCCCTCTAGCAAAGGTGACTACATTGTTGCAATAACCTTGACATGTGCCTTCCAGCACATCGTACCTGTCAGCCTTGTAACCAAAATAATAGATTAATTTACCGAGATAGTCTGCAGATGTAGAGATCCACCAGCAACATTCGTGTTTCTGTAAATAACTCAATGCCTTCTTTATAGCGTTTTCTAATCTTGGGTTTCTCTTATTTTTCATATTACTTTAATTTTATCATACAAACAAATCTGGTGTCACCTCTATCTTTCTGTTTATAATCTTTATATAATCAGGATTTAGTTCATACCCTATGAAGTTCCTTCCGTACTTACGTGCCACCATAGCAGTAGTACCGCTACCCATAAACGGATCAAGGACGATACCACCCTTCGGACAACCAGCAAGGACGCAAGGTCTGATAAGATCTTCGGGGTAAACTGCAAAATGGGCATTCTTGTCAGGCTTTGTGCTAACAGTCCATACATCCCTTTTGTTTCTTACAGGATATTGAACATCAGGAAGCCCTTCTGCACGTCTTTCGTGCATTGAGTTTGGTTTCTGTCCGTCTTCCTGCAGATTCTTGAAACGCCATCTTTGATGTCCATGAAGTGCCATCGTTTGCTGAGTCTGATGTGGCATTATAGGAATAATGAAACATGGAAGTCAACAAAGTATTTAACGAAGATTGTTTAGTAGGTCTAAAACGACTCCCAGATAATTCTATTGATTGTTGTGTCACCTCACCACCTTACTATGGACTTAGAGACTATGGCTGTAGCGGACAAATCGGACTTGAGGAATCACCCGTATCATACATAAACAAGCTAACAGACGTGTTTTCAGAAGTATATCGTGTCCTGAAACAAGAAGGAACTCTATGGCTTAACATTGGTGACAGTTACAATGGTTATAAAGGGAACGCTAATTCCAAATATAATGACAGTGAGTATGTGGGTGGTAAAGGTTTCCACCCTACAAGAATCAGTGGATATGGTTTAGAAGATAAATCTTTAAAACCAAAAGACCTTATAGGCATACCTTGGATGCTTGCTTTCTCCTTGCGAAACGCAGGTTGGTATCTTCGCCAAGATATAATTTGGCATAAACCGAACCCAATGCCAGAGAGCGTAACTGACAGATGCACAAAGAGTCATGAGTATATTTTTCTTATGAGTAAGTCAGAGAAATATTACTTTGACCAAGAATCCATCCAAGAGGTTGCCACAGGATATGATGGAAGAAAAGATACGATGATGCATGGTTCAAAGAAGTACGTTATTCCTATAATGTCTCAAAAATCTCCTTCCCATTCATCAGAGGTATTGGTAGCCAGTGGGTGATTGTAAGATGAGAATAACCATATACTCGATAGAATCCGTTACCGTCTGTATAATTGTTTGGACAAACACGCTTACTTATCCAGACATCCTTACCAACCTTTCTATCTGTAAGCACAAATCTTATCACTCTTGATGTTTCGTTGACAGTCCGTTCTGTTGGATTCTCCCCATAGACAAACACATGAACCCCAAAGTCAGGAAGTCTGTCATTAACACTTATCCATTCGTTTTTCACTTCCATATCTATCTCCTTTCTAATTTTTCTTATCTCTCAGCTTCTTCAATATCAACCTCGCCCTTCTTCGCCTGTTGAAATCACGCAGGTTACAAGAAGGTGTCATGATGTAATCAGCAAGGCAATCAAGAATCGTCTTATAGTCAGAGTCACTTATTGCTTTCATTGTAAACTTTATAATGTATTAGAATGGCATTTCATCGTCTTGAGCTGGGGGAAACGGCATGTCATTTACAGCTGACTGACGCATTGAAGGACCTTCTTCAAACATCGTAATCTGCTTACCTACATCGTCACGCCATCCATAGATTACCTTCTCATCGTATGTGTTCTTGAAACGCCTGCTCTCAGGTTCATAGTACATACCGCAGAAATAATCCTGAGTTCCCATCATCCTGTCCTTTGAGACCTCTATCATGTTGTTGTATTCAGGACTCTTATCGTCCCTACGCAAGACGATGTTAGGGAATACGACCTTAACGGTATTACGGAAATCCTGATTGACGCGATGGATGATAAATATGTAGTCTGCTGCATCTATAATGGCGGAAGTGCCACTGATGTCGTTCTTCCTTATAAACGAAACCGTTTTTCTAGGATGGGCTACAAGGATTATATGTGCTTTGTATTTTTTCTTAAAATCCGTAATCTGGTTGATAAGTTCTTTCTGTTTCTGATTGCTGTCACCACCAAATATGTCTATATCAAGCGAGAAAAGGTTGTCAAGAATGAATATCCTCACACCTGCATTCAGCAGCTCCTTCATGTCGCTGAATATCTGTTCCCACTTGTTCGAGTATTCGTTATTATAAAGATAGAATTTCCCTTCTGTCCATTCGTCGATCTTAGCAGATACATCGTTTGGAACGAACCAATACTGCCCGTTAGATGAATGTCTGAGACACTCTTTACCTGCAGCAACCATCTGGATCCACGTCTTCAATACGTCAGGTCTAAGCTCGCCACTCCATAACGCACATGGGAAACCCTGCTGGATGGCGTTGAGTAATAAAGAGTTGAGCCATGATGACTTGCCTGAAGCATTTGAACCGCTGACAATCGTAAGCGAGCTGAAGAACATTCTCTTGATAGCCCTATCCAAGTCCGTGAATCCAGACTTGAATCCCTCCAGTTCGTGAATGTTCACCTTCGGGATGTTCTTCATGGAAAACCATTTCTTTCCGAGTTCTGGGATTTCAGGCTTTATGGAAGGCTGAGGAGTGTTCTGATGCTGGAATACCTTTTGCTTCTGGTAAGGCTGTTGTGTATGATCAGGCTTCGGGTCGTAGGCGTGAGGGTCAAGTCTAAGTCTTGCATCTCGCCATGTATAGTGGCTGCAATGATTATGAAAACAGGTATATCCTATCTCTCCGCTGTCCCTCTGGAACACTGCGGCATCTGGAGCTTTATGGTTCTCATCAAATATACAATGGTCAAGAACATACTTCGTACCTCCAGCAATGGTAACTTTCTTGAATCCTACGCCATGTTCGCTAAGAAAGCTCTCTACGTCAAACTTCTCGTTCTGATAATATCCTCCGCTATATGTAGAAGTCGGCTTTGGTTCTGGTTTTGGAAGCAAGGAAGCAACCTTCTGAAAAAGGTCGTAACTGTTCACCATCACCTCTGATGGAACATACTCAATAGAGGATTGCCGCCATGGACGTTCAGGAATGTTCGCGCCTTTCTTGGCAGTCGTTCCATATAGCTTGCACACCCTTGATGCATTGAATACCTTCTGGTCGATGTCAACGCTCTCATCCGTAAACATCATTGCCAGTGAAGCGAAGAAATCTTTCAGCGTGTCAATGACTTCCTGGGAGTTTGGTAGGTCACACCTATAATGAAGATGCCATCCGTTCCCAGAGCGGCAGATGATAGGATCGTTGAACCCGATTGACCTGAGATAAAGAAAAACCTGCTGTGCTTTCTTGTGCGCCAGTTCAAACTCAGCATCAGTAGCATTGACACCTATAGTCCTTACAGGGTCAAAGTCTATCATCACAAACTTCCTGTGCGTAATGTCCGTATCAGAAGTCGTCTGCTTCGGTCCTTTCACAATGTTTTCACACTGTTGCCTACCGTAGCACCCTTCGTTGATGTCGTTCAGAGTGAAATATATCTGTTCATCATGAAGTTCCTCATAAGGCTTTATATCAGCTATCAGTTTGTCGATGTTCTTATAGTAGCCACTGTACGTGAACTTTCCGAGTATTCGTATTTCAACTAACTCGGAATCGTTCTTGAACACATGCCACCAACTGCGAATAGTGTTCTCGTTAATCATAATTCTGCTCTACCCACTGTTTGGTTTTGCTGTCCCATTTCCACATGTACTGCTGATACGCCACTCTTGCACCATCTGGACGGTTGTCTTCATTGTAGCCGTCATTCCACATGTTGAAGTATGGCGAATTTACCTCCAGACAGTTTTTTGCTGAGTTCCAACGCTGGTATATACCGTCAGCAATCGGCATATATTCATTCCTGGATTCCGTTGCCTGGTCTTCTGGATATGCTTCCCATGACCTATTATTGATGTATGTCTGAAGGTTTTTCATTAGGGGAAAGAACGCCCCTTTTGCTTTTGCTTTCTGTCGTTCTTGGTTTTCTTTATCTAACGCACCTAAAAGAAGCGGAATAATGTCTTTCCAATCCTTATGATGTTTCTTTAAGTTGTCTAGTTCGGTGTCAAGTCCTCTGACCTTACCGCCATATTGCTTATATTTGACTCTGAATATATCAAATTGGTCTTTTAGTTCAGGAACCGAATCTTCATTCTCTTTCTTCTTACTTGCTTTAGCAAGTTCTTCTTTTTCTTTAGTTAATTGTTCTATTATTTCTTCTAATTCTTTTATTCTTTGTATGTGGTTATTTTCATCTTCTGCTGCTGGTTGATTGTTGGTTAGTTGTTGGTTAATTTGCTGGTTATCCGATTTCGTAAGACATTGCCAATTATCAAATTTACAGATAGTTATTACACTAAATTTGTTGGTTGATTGTTGGTTGATTTCACCGCTCTTTATTAAGTGGTCGATGGCTGTTCGTATTCCTTGCTCACTTATTCCCAAATCGGCAGATAGTTGTTTCCTCCCTGTTGCGACCTGTCCTCTCAATATCTTAACACCCATATATTCACTATCTTGATATTGTGCTCTTAATAGAAGGTGAAAGAATACGCGGAATGTGTTGGAATCACGATACCATCCCCAATTTTCAATATCACGCGATATACGCATATACCCTTTGCTATTCATACGCTGAAGTATTTATATTTCGCCGAAGAATTGCAAAGGAGGGAAGAGCCTTCAGCATACTCTTATCAGAACGGGAGCTACCCGTTCCTATCCCTCGCTTGCAAAGTTACGTCCATTTATAAGAGTGAATCAGTTCTGAACTGGAAATCATCTGTTATCACTATAACATTTCCAGTACCTTGCAACAGAGCTTTGCATACCGCATCGCCTGTTCACTTCACTAAGGTAACGCTCATCCTTCTTTACACCTAAAAACCTGGCACGTTTCTTCAGAAGTGCAACGGATATACCAAGCTCCGTTGCCAGTTCATTGTTAGGCGTAGTGGAATAGCGTTTTTTGATTATCGTTCTTTGTTCTCCTATATTCATGTCTGTTCTTCTTCTTCCTTTTTGAGTACTCCATTGATGTAGTGCCACCACTCAGTCATGGCCTTCCTCAGACGTGACGCATCATCCGTGATATTTGCTGCAGCATGATACATGTCCCATCCCAGTTCCTCTAATTTCTCGTTCTTGGCTTTTTCTTGGAGATATTTTTTTTGCCAGTGATCCATTGTGTTCATGGTAACTCATAGTCTTTTAACAACATCTCACTTAACACAATATACCGTTCTTTCATTTTCTGAACGTCATACTGCTTACCGCGATACATTAAAACATCTGTTTCCCCTTCTGGGAATTGTTCGTTAATCCAATAATCAAGATGTTCCCGAAGGAACATCCATTCCAGATAATGCTCGTTCATACTTATTTATCCTTTAATTATACTGTTGAAGGTTCATCAATAATACCTTTTTCCTTCAATACAATCTCGGTTACAAATGGGTCAGTGTCAGTAGCCTCAGCTACTAACATAGTAAATAATAAATCAAGTTGTCCTTTTGATAAATCATTCATAATTTTTACATTTAACAATTATTTATGCGGAGAAAGTAGGACTTGAACCTACATCTTATGGACTTACATACATGGAACATTTTACAAGACTATCCATAGTTCATCTCGACCATCCTTACCATACGCTCTTCCATTAAGCTATTCCCCCTTATTTAATCTTAAAATCATCCCCCAACAGGCATCTACTGGATCGTCAAACATAACGCTTGTGTATTTCTTGCCAGTATCATGTTCAATGCAAGTAATTCCCCATGATACGCCATCATGTTCAAGCTGAACAAAATATCGTTGCTTCAAATGTTCAAGCAATGCAGCTAATGACCAAGCAGGATAGCAAGGTAGGACTCCTATATAATTTCCGATGCCAATATCATATTTGTTTTCATCGGTGTCTATAAGTACATAGTGCATATCAGCACTTTCTGGTGGCAATATCTCAGCCAAGACCTTGCTCTGTTCTATATCTGTAACTATCTTACCATGCATAATATTTGATTATCCTTCTCTTGTTTTTACGCTTTAACCATAAGAGAATGTCTAACTGGACATTGTGTTTCAAGCTCCATTTAGCTTCTTCAAGTGTATCATAATACTTTCGATCACCTGTTTTCCTCCAAAGCAACTCATATTCATCATCACCTTTGATTATTCTATAATCAGAAGAAAATGCCTTTCTTACAGATTTTAAAAGTTTTGCTTTCATAGTTCATTCCTTCATTGCATTTTTAAAATCATCTATATTCCTTAATGTCAGTGTTTCGCCATGTAGATTCTCAAACATATACAAACAAGCCTTTGCGATTAGTTCTTCTTTCCTCCACTCAGAACCAGCGAGAAAAGCAGCTCTAATGTCTGTTTCTTTCAGTTTTGCATCTGATGTAGGGAACTTCAAAGCAACACAGTCTTTTATGTATTGTTTAACCGCTTCCTCTAAACCTTCAGAAGAACTTCCTTCTAAATGAAGTTCATTGGTGGCATGATTATCGTATTTGGAATCATCAAAAAGCGTGAATTTGTCCATCTTTATTTCCCTTTCAGCCGTTCTTTTAGTGATTTTATCCAATCAGCCAAGCTGGTATCTCCACCAAAAAATTTCAAAGTAGCATAATAAACTTTCGCAAACTTTTCTTCATCCTCTGCACTCCAAGCAGGCTTCTGCTCACCTTGCTTTTCAAGCCAAGCAATGATATCTCCAACAGTAATATCACAAATAGTGGTTTCTTTTTCAAAGTCACTTTTAAGAACATATAAAAGTGCCTCCCTTATCCTCTCATCCTCAGATTTTATGCTAACTTCCTTGGTTACTACAGCCTTAATGCCTCCATCGCCTGTTTCAACTTCTGCTGTATAAAGTGCTTCCTTTGCTTCAGCAACTTGCTTTCTTACACAGCCTTCGGGGAGTTCTCCTTGTTTTTCAAGCCAAGCAATGCATTTTTCTATATTTTTTATGTCATCTGCAAAAGAACAATAGTGATATAATCTACCTAAATATGTTATACACATTTTCCTTATCCTCTCATCCTCATTATCAAAGATGGCTTCCTTTGCTTCGGCAGCTATTGTGCGTTGAGATTTTACTATTTCTCCATTCTCAAATTTAAGACCTTGCGCATCAAGAGCCTTGTTAATCCAATGTCTGCACATATATGCTTCCTCTCTGTGTGGCATACAAAGGCACTTCATAATTGAGGCCACAAACTTGTCTATATCAATCATCATATTCATTCCTCCTTTCTTTCATAGTTATCACACGCTTTCCTGCTAAGACTTACTGTATAGTTTCTTGGATATTTCTTACCCCAGGTTCGTGCCATACACAAATACGATATTGTCCATTTTGATATTTGTTGAGGAGCGCAATACTTGCAGTTCCTACAACGTTTGGCATTCTTTATTTCTTCCGCTTTCTGCGCCCTTGAAATAGCAGCTCTACGTTTAATTTCTGCTCTCAACTCTTCAATGGTATAATCTTTAAGTTCCATATCATTCAGTTTTTAGTTCTTAAATAAAACCACACCTATTCTCACGAACCAGTGTGGAAAAAGTATTACAACTATACAAGTACAATTATTTAACTAAATCAAAGCACCACCAAGTCACATCTACCATAAACCTTCGGGTTAGACATTTCAGACCAGGAAGTGCTATGATATTCTGATATTACCATTTTAAATCCGCATATCTTCACAGACCAGCGGATTAAACATAACTAGAAATAATCACTAAAATGATAGTAAATAATAAAAAAGCCATAACTATGCTCACGAACCGTTATGGCTGACAGAAAACATAGTATTTAAAACCAACATGATATTCGTTACTCATTTTCTCTATCTGGTCTGAATTCATCATCATTTCCAAACAACTCATTCAACTCGCCCTCACAGATCTTCTTGTCTCGTTCCATAAGAATACATGAAAAAGCAAATAAGACGAATGAAAGCCAGAACATACATCCAAAAGATTGGATTGTAAAGCTCATGAAAATGAGGCTTATGCAGAACATAGAGGCGTAGATAATAACCCTTCTCATAATATATTGATTTTCAGTTTACAAACAAAAGGGGTATGCAGTATTGCATACCCCAAGACACACAACAAATTCGTTCCTCCATGTAAACAACACGCGGAACTTCCAATTGCACCCAGAGATGGAATCGAACCACCGCTCAAGCCAAGTCTTACCTTCAGATTGCTCCATTTATCTGCTTTTCTGGGTGTTTTTTGATCCGTGCAATACATATCACACGGATCCTGAAAAACGGGTCTTTGGTCGGACACCTAGCAATAATGTGTACGTATCATCACAAGAGAAATACCTTTTCTCCGACAAGCCTCAAAGTATGCAGGAATGAACGTGTTAGCGTCAAACCAACGCTTCTCAGAAAGATGAAGAATCCAATCATCTTTATACAGCATGTTGCTTCCTATCTCGTAATCTGACAGTACATTATACATGTCACCATCTGGAGTCAAGCACCAGTCTTCATTGTATTCCTCATAGCCTTCAGGACATTGATGTCTCTTGCCGAAGCTGAATTTAGTCAAGTGATTTATTACGTTATTCATCATTCTATTGTTATTAAGTCACATCACCAATCACTAAAAAGGAAGGTCATCTTTACCTCCATTCTGTTCTGGCTGCTGTGTCGGAGTCGCTGGTGCAGGAGAAGGTTGTTGAGGAGCTGCTGCGTACTGCTGTGCAGGTTGTGCTGCTGGTGCAGGTTGAGCAGATTGCTGCTGTCCATCTCTCTTTACCTTGAAACAAGATACCTTCGCAAACCATTTGCCGTTCCACTCATTAGCGTCTATGTCAAAGCTGATGGTAATTGTCTCTCCCTGCTTGATAGCAAAGTTGTTTATACGTTCCTCACCGAACACCTCAAAAGGTATCTTTTTGGGGTATTGTTCCTGAGTCTCAAGCACATAGGTCTGCTTAGTCCATTTGTTTCCTGTACGTTGTGAAATGCCACTGGTTACAGGCAGAACATGAATAATATTTCCTGTTATCTCCATAATCATACCTCCTCAGCTTCGTCGAAATCATCGTTCTTCAACTTCTGACCGTAGTTGATGTCCTTAGCAGCCATGTCATCCACGCGGTTCATAATCTCAATCGCCTTACGTGCATCCTCTGACATACCCATCTTCGGAATCTGCTTGTATGCACGGTTGATAAGGGTCTTCTTGCACATCTCGGTGTAGTCGGTGTCCCAGGGAGACGACTTACCCTTGCCTACAGACGGACTGCGCTTGCGTATGTCGTCAATCTCGGCTATCGTCATGGTGTCGAACTGCTTCGTTCCATTGGGATATATGATGTAGTAATAGCCTCCTAGAATGTCCTCCTTCTTCTTATTGCCCCAAGGGTTCGGCTTGTGGTTGAGATGCGCATTCGTTCCCTGCTCAATCTCAAACTCGTCTCCCTTATACACCAGATAAGCCTCGATGTCAAGCACAAGTCCTGTGTTGATGGCAAACGATTTCTTTCCCATGTAGGAAGTCTGCATCTCCACCTTGCCCTTGTAAGGTACAAGATACGCAAGCTTCAGCGTAGGATTCAGCGTCATCCCTGTAAGGACCAGGTTCTTCAAGGCATTAACGAAATGGTCAGGATATTGCATTGCGCACTGTACCAGATAAGGATTGGCCAACATCGCCTGGGCAGCAAAATTACACTCACGTTGCAGGTCCTGTATATCCTTCCCGTTCTGGATGAACGTCTTGTATGGTGCGATGAAACAGTTCTGAAGCGGTCTGAGCTGTGGCGGCAATCCCTGTGAGATCTTCACAAGACCGTCCTCCATTTCTGGCTGGGTTTGCTGAACAGGCTCTTCATTAGTCTGTTGTGCGTTTTCCTGCTGAGGCTGAGGCTGCTGTTCTACAGCCTTCTGCTGCTCCACCTGTTCAGGAGCTTCCTTCTGTGCAGATTCTTTCTTTTTATCTTCCATAATTCAATCAATCGTTATTGTTGTTGTAAAATTTAAAATCAATGTTGAACGCAGGAGCATCCACTGACATGATTCTCCTTCCCTTGAATCCAGGTTCAATGAATATCTCTGCACCCCTGAACTCATCAGTCTTTTTGCATTCAATGTACTGAGCTAGAAGTTTCTGAAACAAGGAAGCACTTGGTCCTACGGAAACCATGTCATACTCCTTGTTGTAGGAGTAAGCCCACTGTTCAGCACTTACCATCACCGCATCGTATGGAGGTGTCTTCTGTTGGAACACCCAATAGAAATCCTTCCATACACCGCTCTGCTCATGCTCGAAGAACTGGTAGAACGCTGCTGATATGCCGTAGCCGAACTTGGTAATAGTACGAGCTATGGCTGACTGATGCAGGCTGTCAAGCGTAGTGGTCTTCCAATCTACTATCTTCTTCCCTGTCTCAACATCTGGGCGGAACTTGAACTTACAACCCTCATACTCAACGAAATGGCTCACCTCTGACTTACCACGACGTAGAATAGTCCTTACCTGCTTTGACGTTTCTCCGCAGTTGTTAAGAAGTTCGTTTACCATCTTACCTACCACTTCAACCCTGTCCTCAGACACAAACTCCCATTCAGGATGCTCTGCCTTCGCCTCCTCAAGTGCGGCAAGGTACTTCTGCGTGTCACGTCCGTATGGCTTGCCTGTCTTCTCGTTTACAGGCGCGTCAAACACATGGTAGTGCTTCTTAAACTCACTGTCGTCTCCGAACTTCAGAACGCTCTCCATGTATGCGTGATACATCGAACCGAACTCCAGTGCATCGTCAGATACCGCAAACTCTTCTGGATGGTCATGCTTGTACTTGGCATACTTAGGAGATATAAGGAAGTCCTTGATCTGCGTGGACGAAAGGTACTGGTCATACCCCTCTCCATGATGATAAATCTCGTTGTCAAGCCCGAATACCACAGGCTCTGCTACAAATTCATTCATAAGCTATGTTTTTAGTTTATTGATAATGCAAAAAGAAACCTGCCTGGTCTCACGACTAAGCAGGTTCGTAATGTGTACTCAGAGATACACAAGTAGTAACCAAATAAAAAACGACAAAAAATAGGATATACTGTAAGAGATTATAGATTCTTCCTTCTTGCATATTCTGCCAATAGGAGGCTGTCAACCTTGTTGTCGTCAACCTTCTTGCAACGCTCGTTCTTACGCAGGTCGATGCTTGGGAAAAGCCTTCTAGCAGCGTTAATGCTGGTGGACTTGGTGTCAACTACCTTTCTCTTCTGCTCCGTCCCGTCAGACTTCCTTATCGTCTTGTATGATACAATCATATCCTGATTGTTCCATATCTCCCCCTGCCAGATCTTAGGCTGAACAAGCGTATAAGGAATCTCATTGGCTATCAGCAGACCCTTCAGTATTCCGTTAATCTCCCCGAAGTTGAATGTCGATTTCGCAGTGGCACCAAAGATGGCGTGAACTTCCTCCATAACCGCGCTGACCTCCCATGACCGTTCCTTGATGTTCTTCAACACCCTGTGAATGTCAAGGTCATCATGTTCTGCAATACTGTAAAACTCCTTTGAACCGTTAGGAAACATAACAGTTATAAAACCCTCGACACCAGGGTCTATTCCTATGAATGTCCGTTCCATGTATATAATATATTTTTAGAATGTTCTTTTATAAAAATCCGACTATCTTCGCAGACCGTCGGACTGAATCATATAAAATCATGAAATCACCTATGGAAATCATAACACAATCCTCATATCTTCACAGACGTGAGGACTGGACGAATACATTAAATGAATCTAACAACATAAGTAAACAAAACAAAACGAATAGTGACGGGGGCATGACTCGAACATGCGACCTCCAGCTCATGAAGCTGGCGAGCTACCACTGCTCTACCCCGCTGTGTTACCTGCCTGTCTTCACAGACTTGCAGGTAGCCAAAATCTAATCATGACATACAGATTTTATAACCAACAAAATGAAATCGTTTGTTATCCGTGGCTGACTCGAACAGCCGACCTCAACCTTCCAGGTTGCGCTCTCACCAACTGAGCTAACGGATAATGTTGCCGCGAACTGCGTTACCAGTTTCTTTTTACAGAGGACATACCTCACGGCTAAAGTTTAGTTTAGCCTTCAACTTTTCTTCACGGGGCTTTCACCCTTTCAGTATAGGCGGCTTTCTCCCGCCCGCCACTTCTCCTACTGCTCACCTTCGTGCGGTTTTCGGCTGACGCAATGGCTGCGACCAATCCCTTTCGGGTCGAGAGACTCAGGCGTAACCAGCTTACTGGCGGTCCGATAGCCCTCTGAGACATAAAGGTCCTTCCTTTATCTTTCGCCTACCTCGTAGGCTTTTGTCTTTGCAAGCCGACACGTCGGCCCAAATTCTCCTGCTCTCTTATGTTGATTTTATATGACCTTCCTATGGCTTACTTCCATAACTACGGCCATTCCTTTTACGTGTTCCTTCAGACCATCCGCATACATTGCGAGGTCTCTTTGTGAGAACACAAGTCTCTTTCCTATTTTAATGTGAGGAATCTCATCCTTTTTATGGTATATTGTTCCAACGGGCATCCGTAGGTATTCTGAAGCCTCGTTGATATCAAGGAACTTTGGCGGATATATCATGTCGAGCAACGCCCTGTTCGACATCATTTCTTCTGCGAGATACTTAGCCTGCAGTCTTGCCATCCTATCGAGTTCCTTGTCATTCATAACCACACAACGTTTTTTTATAACTAATTCTTATCAACAGTACGGATCGTGATTGTATTCGTTTCCCTGTTTATACTGCACGTATATGTCAGGCCATCATCACGTGGGTACATGTTCTTCGTATAGGTCACTAGGTTCTTTGCAGACATACATGCCTTGTAATCAGGTAATGTCACACTCAGAACACCATAGCTCCCCATCGAGCGAATGTCATTAGAGGAAATTCTATCTGCTACCATCACAAAAAAACTACACGTCATTATCTGTTCAACACATTCTCATCGCCTTCCTTCAATGCGTGTATGAGGATGATATTCTCATCAAAGAATTTCTGAAACTCATAGTCTGTCACACCTTCAGGCATACCATATCTCTTCATCTGGCTTACCATGGTAGCAGCAGACTGCATCTTCTTCGCATCCTCACAAATGAAGGGTCTGATCTGTCCAGGCTTAATACTCCTTATGTCCTCAGTTGTTACGTTCATACATTTATTTTATTTATTTTATTAGAAAATAATCGCACAGAAGTTTTGCAGGTTTGAGAAAAAACCTTACATTTGCTTTGGAATTATGTTGGGGCAAGGCTTTATCCTTGCCTGCTTAACTTTTGTGCTTTTATTTATTTATTAATCACGAGTGCAAATTTAGACACTTTTCTCAATATATCAAACTATTGCGAGAAAAAAATCTAAATATTAACACTCTTTAACTAACTGACTATGACAACAACAGAGAGATTAAAAGTGTATCTTGATTCAAAAGGTATCAATGTTTTTACGGTTGAGACCACTTGTGGTTTTGCTAATTCAACACTAAATAAGGCTATAAAAGGAAATCGTTCTATAACAAGTGGCAACTTAGAAAAAATTCTAAATGCCTACCCTGACCTTTCGGCAGAATGGCTATTGAGAGGTTCTGGTTCAATGACTGTAAATGACAGTTTCTTTATAGAACTTGAGAAAAGAATATCAATGCTTGCTTCTGAAAATAAAAACCGTAACAAGGCATACGATGTCATCATATCATTTACAGATGCCATAATAAAGACCAAAGATCTTTATACCAGCAATAGCTTATAGACGTCACCAATTACAATCACCAAGAATGACATCCATGCAAAAACAACAAATATATAACTTACTGAAAATCAAAAACATAAATATCAATGAATTATTATAGTCATTGGCTTCCCAAGCCGAGGGTCGCGAGTTCGAGTCTCGTTTACCGCTCAATACATAAATCACTGTATATCAGCATTCTGCTGCATTCATTACATCCTATCTGAGTATGGTTCTACTCAAAAAAAAAACTTCTTTTTTGAGGTTATTTGCGGTTTTTTGCGGTCATTTCCGTCACCAAACCGTCACCAAGTGACGAAAATCGTACTGGAGAACCGTCCCCAAGTGACAGTCATCGTCACCTGAAATAACCTTCCAGAAGGCTATGGTTTCATTATCTATCATCATTAATTTTTTTACAAGGAGAAACATGAAAGTAAATATAATGATCGGAAACACCTACTCAAAAGAGAACGATGGGTATGCGGTATTCTATAGGATAACGGACTGTAGGGGCACCAGGATCCTGATTAGCAGCGGCATATACACTCATGTAAAGTTCTCAGGAGATGTCTTCCCATCCCAGGAGCAGGATGCAACGGCAAAGACTGAGAGAGTAAGGAACGTAATGGATAGGATAGAGAGGTTCTGCAGACTCAACAAGGACCTATATGGCAGGGAACTGAAGGAACGGATCGCAAAATCCATAGGGGCGCAGCTTAAGCAAGCTTCAAAGCCGAAGTTGTTCACGGATTTTATGAAAGAATACTCTTCTGGAATGAAAGCATCTACAAAGAAGCTGTACGACCTTACGGCGGAAAGGATATCTTGCTTTGACAGACGGGCAAGGCTTACGGACATAGACCGCCAGTGGCTTGAAGGTTTTGAGAGCTATCTGAGGAATGATGGACTTTCAGTGAACGGAATCGCACAGAAGATGCGCAACATACGTACTGTGATGAACGCCTGCAGGAATGATGGGTACTCCTGCCAATATCCTTTTATCGGAAACAAAGGATATCGGATAAGGGAAGAACACCCTGTGCCAAACGACCTCACGGCTCAGGAGTTTGCAAAGCTACGTGATTATCCTTGTGACACGTGGCAGAGGGTATATAGGGACTTGTTCTGCCTGTCGTTCTACTTTGCAGGAATAGACGTGGGAGACCTTCTTCTGTGCAGGGGACTCAAAAACGGAAGGCTTGTGTTCACAAGAAGAAAGACGGATAAAGTGAACGCTTCAAGGATAACACCTATCAGCCTTCCTGTCTATCCTGAAGCAATGGAGATTATTGAGAGGTACAGGGGGAGAAGCTATCTTCTGAACGTAATGGATAACATGAGCGATTACCACACGTTCATGCAGCACTGGAATAAGGCGTTGAAGAAGATCGGACCATCAAGGGTGGTTCCTGACAAAATTGGAAAGATGAGGAAAGTCGAGTATATGCCAATGTTCCCGCATATCACAACAAAGTCTGCTAGATATTCATTTGCGAGCATAGCTGCCAACGACCTAGATATCTCAGAACAAGTGATTGGAAAGTGCCTAGGTCACACTTGGGCTGGCAACGTAACATCAAGATACATCTCTCACGATCAGAAAAAAATAGACAATGCCATCAGAAGTGTCATTGACTATGTGAACGGATTCAGATAACATACACATACGAGAACAACCAAAATGGCGGAAAAGGCAAAATGCTGCTTCCGCCTTTTTTTTTCAGCTTTCTTTCTTTTCTTTTATGTATTTTCTTTTTTTTCTTTATTATGTATAAACACTGGTTAACTTGTTAATTAACTAGTTAATATATATATAAAAAAAAAACACTTCTTTTCTTTATTCTTTTGCTTCTTTTCTTTTTTCTTTTCTTAAATGTTTCTGTGATAAGTAAAAATTATCAATTAGAATCACAAAACATGAGATTTACATTATAAACGTTAAATAACAGTTAATATATAAAGTAACAGCAAACAACCGCAAATAACCACATAAATTATAGTTAAACAAAAAAGCACATGATTATTCTTCAGAATTTAATGCATATCTTTGCATCACGATGATAATATCAGTAGTGGCATTCTGATGATATAAAGGTTTTGCGAGGGCACTGGATGACGTATGTGAATGCCACACTAACATACAGATTCCTTTGCCCTTGTTTTTTATAAACGTTGTCCTATGAAAATCAGGGAAGTATTTAGTACATCTTATGTGATACGGTATATACGTGGGAATGATGTCCAATCAACAGAAGTCGTCGATACCACAGCAGACGAGATACTTTCCATGGTCGCAGAAACGTTTAAGGACAGGCTTTCATATCCGAATATGAAAAACAAAGGCAAAACCAACATGACAACTGTAAAGGTCGTTGAGCTTGATCATCTTATGAAGAGAAGCAGCCTTCTTCAGTTCGTCTATTACAGAAGTGGAAGAACAATGAAACTACCTTATGTTCTTGTGGAGAACCTTTCTCCAAGGGAAGCCAGGATCAGACTTGAGAAGGCAATAAAGAATAAAGTGTGTGATTAAGGTTCAATTCTAAAAATACTACAGTTATATGAAACTCTTATTATTTGATTTAGAAACAACGGGGACGGACTGTATAAAGAATGGTATTCACCAAATCAGTGGTAAAATAATCATTGATGGTGAAGTCAGAGAGACGTTTGATTTCAAGGTACGTCCGAAAGAAGGTGCTGTGTATGAAGAGAAAGCACTGGAGGTTGGCAATGTGACAAAAGAGCAGATTGAATCCTACCCAGCAATGAAAGAAGTGTATGTGAAAATCATAGCTATGCTTGATACTTACGTCAGCAAATATGATAGATTTGACAAGTTCTTCCTTGTTGGCTACAACAATGCACCCTTCGATAATCAGTTCTTCCGTCAATGGTTCATCGACAACGGTAACAAGTATTTTGGCTCTTACTTCTGGAGTAACAGTTTTGATTGCATGGTGCTTGCTACACCTTTTTTGGCAGAGAAGCGAAGCCAGATGATTGACTTCAAACAAGCAACTGTAGCGAAGGAATTAGGCATTGTTATTGAAACCGAGAAATTGCACGATGCCTCTTACGACATAGAGTTGTGCCATGCCATCTATGACAAGGTTTGCGGAAAGTATTAACTCATAAACATTGGTGTCGTGGCGGAATCAGACGCAAGCATGAACAGCCCACTGAGGATAAAAGGCGTAGATAACTACGAAGTACATCGTATGATGTAGGTCTGCAACTACTGCAATGGGCGGCTACAGAAGCAAATTTTTATTTGTCTCACAGCAATAACAGTCTCGTGTGGGTACCCAATCCCACCGACACCAATTTATAAATTAAAGAACAAAAAGATATGGACAATATAACTATTAATGGAAAGGAATACAGACTTGTTCCTGTCAAGAAGAAAGAAGAAAAGAAAAACTACGCTCTTTTCATTCTGACTATGCCACGTGTCGGAAGTTGGAACGGCAAATGGTCTGGAGAGGGGAAGTTTTTTGCAAGGAAAAGAAGGGCTTTCTATAGAGGTAAACCCACCTATCCAAATCTGAAAGAAGGCAAGTTTGGCTACCATTGGGAAGATGGATGGAGTGCCCGTATAGAGGTTAAGTTTGTTACTCTGTCAGAGGCAAACAAAATGATCGAGAAGTCAAAAGGTTTCTGCGGGTACGATTGGATGATTGACAGTTTGTGTAAACATGGCGAAATCATAAACGAAAAATAAATATGGCATCATTCATAGCAAGACAGCCTAACGGCAAACTCTGTAGGTTTTCTACGATGGTTGACACTGTTACGCATATCAATATGACCGAAGAGGATTATATTGAATTGTGTGCAGAACGTGGAAGAGAAGAGGCGCGTGATGTTTTGAAAAATCACATCCAGCCTTTCAATATGGTAAAAGACCGTTTCGTGCCAAACAACAATACCGTTGAAGAGTTCAACGAATTGCTGAAGGAAATGGGAGATAATGAACTATTAAATACAGAAGATTATGGATAAGAAAGAACTTAAAATGAAGTATGACGAACTGGTTGCAGGTATAGAAACCACACAAATGTTCGATGGTAGAGGACGTGGTGTTGATGTTTACGTTTGCAAGAAATGTGGCTCGAGGTTCTATACCCGTTACATGGACAAAGGCGTTACGCCGTTCACGATCAGATGCCGTGACTGTGAAAAAGGAACAGCAGTACATGAGAAAACAATTTCAGAAGGTCGAGCAAAAATTTTGGATGCTGAGATTCATAATTGGGTTCGTCCTACATTCGAGCAACTTCTAAAACTGAATGAAGGTGCGCAAGAACATGTGCTGGATGGTGGTCTCATGCTGGAAGATGAACTTGGAAATAAACCTGGTATAGAAAATGCTGAAATAAAGAAGACTCAACGTATGGCTCAGAAACTTCTTGAGACACTGCGAGGCAAAGAAGCATCGTTCCTTTTTGTAGGTAATGAAGGTAATTGTTTCACAATGGGCGGGGATCCTGTACACATTGAAGCACAGATAGTATTTGCCATGTGCCGCTATCCTGTTGTGAGAGATATCATAACCAAGTGTGCTGAACGGTTCGATGAACTGAACGAGGAGTTTGGTGAGGAAGTGCGTAACATCACTATGGATCACCTGATTGAACAGAACTCTGGTAACTGATATGAGAAAGATTCGTTTCAGGGGGAAAAAATGCAGTGACGGAAAATGGGTATATGGATCCTACGTTGAATCATGTGATTCATGGGCAGGACATAAACCACACAAGTCATGGATCGTGTGTAGAGTGATGAGCAACGGAGGTTTTTTCAATGTCATTGGAAGGTATGCTGTAAAAGATGATTCTGTTGGTCAATTTGTATGTTCAACTTTTGTAAAGAAAGACGGTACTGTACGTGATATCTATGAAGGAGATATCCTTCGAGGTAGTCAGCCTTACGAGAAAGGTTCTCACGTGGGATATGTGAAATATGACGAAGATACTCAAAGGTTCAAGCTATATACAACCAGCAACTATATAGAAGACCTTGTTGTATTCTCTATTGAGGAAGTTCTTGGTAACACATTCGATAATCCAGAACTTATTAATTGATATTAAGTATATCTTACCAACTTTCTTATTATAGATAAAAATGGTAATCATCACCAATTTGAATGAACTATTAAAAGATATAGATGCCTACAAGAAGAAGTTTCCAGAATCTCTAACATACGAACAAATAATTGATAAGTTGAAATATCAACAAAATGAACAAATAGGGATTTTGTTTGGGTATGATGTTTCTCCTAAGTGGGATGGTAAGTGTTATGGATTTGAGGTTAAATATCGTGCGAATGGTTGTACTTACTTCAATTATATTGGAATATGTAAAGTCTAAATCTATTATAATAAAAAAACTACTACTATGAGTGAATTTGAAAACGATAAGGCTAAAATTGGCCAGGAGAATGAAGCGAAAAAGAGTAATGAGAATAGTCCTAATCAGGGGGGGGGTAAAAACCTCTGATGGAGAAGTCATTGAAACTTCTGGTGTGGATTGTGTTCGATTACTGTTATCAGGACTGCCTGATGATAGTGAACTTCTAGAAGATAAAATGCTAAATCTAAAAGATACTTTTGATAGACTTACTGAAAATTTCATTAAGTATAATACGAAAAAAGACATCATGGCGTTCATTAGGCACCAAACGGTTCTAAAACTAATGGGTGCTATTATGAGATAAAGATTAGAGCTGTTATCTTAATACCAAAGTAAGTTATTGACAATAAAATATAACCTTGTAACATGGCAACAACAACGGTAATAAAATCACCACGCGGAGCTGCGTTAGAATACGCGAAACACTCTTTCAGTGCATACAAGAGATGCCCTAACATGTGCAGCTATTGCTATTTAAACCGTGGAGTGTTGAGAAAAGAACTTGGACCTGGTAAACCAGAACTGCGATCATGTTTCAAGTCTGATGATGATGTGTTGAAAAAGTTTGAGAAAGAACTTATCGCACGTCGTGACGAACTGATTGCCGATGGCGGCGTATTCTTCTCGTTTATCACTGACCCGTGTCTTCCTGAAACATTCAGCCTTACACGGAAATGTGCTTTGGCGGCGATGGTTAATGAAGTTCCTGTTACCATTCTCACCAAAATGGCACGGTGGGCGTATGACAGATCATATTTGCTGGATCTTTTAGAATATGGTGCAAGGTGTGGGCTTCTTTGTGTCGGATTCACCCTTACGGGTCACGACGAAATGGAGCCAAACGCTGACACTAACGAAGCGAGAATATCAGCAATGAAATACCTGCACGATAAAGGAGTAAAGACCTTTGCAAGCATTGAGCCTATCATTGACTTTGATACCTCCCTGAAGATGATTGAACGAACAATTGACTTCTGTGACCTATACCGCATCGGTCTTCGCTCTGGTGTCAAGTCAGACTATTATGACCCTACGAAACTGGCTCTTTTTATTGGTCAAGTCGAAGGACTTATAGATGTGAAACATTCCGACACGAAAGTATATTGGAAAGAGTCTGTACGTCAGAGGATTTCCTTTGATTGTTCGGATTTCTGGACTCATGGTCACTTTGTGAATTCTGACTACAATATTTTCAAGGATTATTAAATAAAGTAAAAAAATGGAAAGTCTTAATACAGTTACTATTCCTTCGGAGTTGTACAAAAAACTTGAAGAACTTGGTATCATAGGATCACCAGAACGTTCATACAATGTTGGAACTAGTGATTACAGTAAACACATCATCCAACCATGGGCTATATGGATTGAATACAAGTTGAATCCTTGGGATGCAGATATTATCAAAAGAGTATTGAGGACAAAGGAAGAAGAACCAAGAGTTCAGGATTATGAAAAGATAATACATGATTGCAAAGAAAGGATCAGACAGATAAAATGTGGATTACCATAAAGTAAGGAGGAACACACTATGGGATTCAATAGAGGTAATAACAACAAATCAAGTATGGGTCATAACTGGATAAATTCACCAAACACTGCCCATAAATTGTGTACACTTTGCGGATGCAGAAGAGATTATGCAACCGTCAAAGGTAAAGTTACGGTTACTTATACCTATCCAGATGGTTCTAAAAGTACAGTAATGAAGCCGTGTAATTATAAACATTTTGAGGAGGAATAGAAATGAAAGCTATTGTAAAAGCTACAGGTGAGATTGTTGATGTATATTATAAGTTTGACACTACATCCGAAACAGGTGTCTTTGGAGTTACTGATATTGTATGGGTTGAGAAATCTGGTAATTCAAGTGCAAGACAATGGAAGCAGGAAGAACTTGAGATTTGTCAAGAGCCTGAGATTGATAAACCTACTGAGTTGACTTATTTTGATAATCTAAGGAATAGTGCTTCTATCGCTGCTATGCAAGGGATATTGGCAAATTCAGCACTGATTGATGCAGGAAATGATTATAAGATAGATGTTGTGGAAGCAGCTTTATCTTATGCTGATGAACTTATAGAAAGAATACAGATTCAAAAGTAATATGGATAATATATTTTTATATTTTATTGTAGCTTTCTTGAATGTGTTCCTGCATATTCTCAGAAGTATATTGATCATCAAATCTACTAAGCTGATAGCGAGTACAGCAAATTGTATTTGTTATACTTTCAGTGCTGTAGTTATCAAGTTCATTGCTGAGGTGGATTTATGGATAGCCATTATAGTCCAGTCAACTACCAATTTCATTGGAACATGGATAGCCATGTGGGTATATGACAAGCTGGAATCAAAGATGAGATAATTATATGGAAGTCTTAAAAATTCTACTTGATTATGGGTGGCTGTAAACATTGCTTGTTCTTTGTAAATCCATACTTTCCTGTCATGGAGTGCATAGAAAACGATAGGTTTATCATCAAATTAAAGGAAGAAAAAACAGAGTGCCAGCGATTTGTTAAGGACACCAAAGAGAACGCTAAAGAATGGCTGAAAGCTCACAAGAACAAGAGTATATGATACAATTACTGATAATCATACTGGTCGCTGACATGATCGGCAACCTAATAAACAGGTAGAGAATGACATTAGAAGAATTAAATAAAGTAAAGTTCCACTTGATTGGAAGCCTGGCTTTGGAAAATGTACATTTTCTGACATACGCCAGCGAGGATGGAAGACTTGGAATCTGTGATCGTACACCCAAAAATACTAATGGTCGTTTTGGTAAGACATGCAGGCATTACAGGATTGACGATAAGGTTTATAAAACAAAAAAGGCTTTTGAAGAAGCAATAAAGGATTTTAATCCAAGCGTATGAGTAGAAATAAGATAACGTATGCCAAGGATTGTAAGTGCTGCAAGTGCGGAAAAACTGCAGTAGCATTTTTCCCATGCTTTGATCCAGATATCCCGTCATACCCATATTGTCGTGAATGTCTTGATAAGGTAAAGAAAAATATTATGCTTGAACTATTAAAACTAAAGAAAAATAAATGAAAAAGAAAGACTTAGAAGCACTTGACAATATTCATCCGTTGGTAATGACCGAAGAATATTGGGCAAACAGCCAGTTCAGTGTAGTCCGTTATTACGGGCAGATGAAATTCAATGGTCATGTTTACATGATTGTTGACAAACTTGGACGTGACATCTTCCAATGCAGCGTAATTGCTAAAAAGGAGGGTCGCGAGAAAGCTATTGAGCCAGGAGAACCTTGTGACCTTGTTATACAGGAACTGATACCAGTTTATAGGAAACTTGGTCGTGATGAGTTCCTAAGACGCATCACGGAAGGCGCAAAGCCATCAGAATTGTTGAACGAGATAAAGAAAAAAGAAAATGATCAGCATCGAAAAAGATAGCAAGTCTGATACGTATATCCTCACACAGACGGACAATGAGGGATTCCATAAGCAGATGCATCTTACATGGCAGGAGCTTGTGGAAATCGAAACGTTTACCAATCACGTGAATTTTCAGAAGAATCTAGAAGACATTAGGAATAGAAGGAGAAAAAAGAAATGAATGATTCTGATTTCATGAATTTACTTAAGGATAAATCAGCATTGCTGACTTATATTATAAATATGATAGCATCATCCGATAAATTCACAAACGGACTGAAATCAATGAAGGAACGTGGATGGACTCAGGAAGGAATGCTCGACAAGGTGGTGGAGATATCTGCTATCCAGTCACAACAGATGAAACATCTGGCTCTCGTGTGTCTATTGGTTGTTCAATCACATGAGTTTGATCAGATGGTGGCAAGCCTGGCAATTAAGATGGGGCGTGGTAACGAAGCCCTGAAAGCTATGTTTGATGCTAGACTGAAAGGAAAATTCTAACATTATAAAGAAGGAGATTTAGGATGATTGACTTTACTGGAATACCTAGTTATCTTGTACGAGACATTCAGGCTGAGATCAATCGTAACCCTACTGTCATAAAGTGGCGAGAGGCACAGCGAGAATACCAGTCCAGAGGCAAATACATTGAAGCCATGAATATCGCCAGGATGATCGAAGAAGTCGAAGAGAATGTAAAGGAGGGCATGCTCATGAAAAGCACCACTATGGGCAAACTCTATGAGGGCATGACTCCAGAGGATATAGAGAAGATCAATGTAGCCTGTAACTCCATTATCCTGATGTCAGACCTTATAGAAACGCAGATAATTGAGATGAACGAGGTGGTTAAGAAATACCATCCAGATAGTCGTGTATATATGTATGACCGCTTTGTAGAGGTTGGCAAAGAAGCAAAGGAGCAGCTGGCTTACATGACCAAGTGGACCAACAATCTATTTCAGATAAAGTTTGGTGAAACTGCAGACAACATGATGGATATGGTTAAGAATAAGGTGAAGAAACTGTTGAGACAATGTACAAAATGAAAAGCATATACATATCTCTTCCAGTAACAGGATATCATTTGGAAGAAAGAAAAGAGGCTTCAAGGAAAGTAAAGAAGAAATTGCTGAATGAAGGTTGGGCTGTATATAACCCACTTGAAAAAAGCACGGTTCCTGATGATGCTCCAAGAAGCGTACACATGAGAGAAGACATAAAGCTTCTTCTGAAATGCGATGCAATCTATATGCTTCCTGGATGGCATAAGGCAAGCGGGTGCAGGACAGAATTAAGGGTAGCAAAAGAATGTGGAATGGAAATTTATTATGGAGAGTATGAAACTGATTAAATTACCAACTATTGTGATCGTGGCAGAAAAAATTCAATCTGTCAGCTTATGCCATGATGATACGAAGGCTTTCAATCTTATATTGGATAGCGGAGTTATGCATACAGTACTATGTGAAACTGAAAAACGCTGTAAGGATTTGTTTAGATCTGTTGTAAAGTCATTAGAAGAATATACAGAAAAAAAAGAGTAATGAAATGAAAAAAGAATTACGGAAAAACTTTGAAAATGCCGTAGAGGACTATTGTAAGGCATTCTGCAAGAAGTATGAACTTGAAGATTACAGCCCTGACATGTGGGTTGGTGATCACATCGGAGGGATAATAGAGGTGTCTGATTACTTCTTTAATTTCGACGACGTGAAATACTGTATAGACAATGATGTAGATTGGATGGAATTAACTACCTGGTACGATTACTGCATTGAACTAAAATCCATCAGCTCAGATCTACCTGTTCCAAATCTTGACAAATGGATAAAAGGATGTACTAGGTTGTCTGCTGATGACATCATCAAACTTAATTTGGCTAGAAAGAAAATAGATATAGCTGAAAAGGAACTAAAAAACTTGATCGAAGAATATAAATCAGGAAAGGTGTTTTGATATGAAAAAGTTGTACTATTTTATGAAACCAAACAATCATTTAGAAAAATGGTTATTCGTAGCTCTTTGTATGCTGCTATGTTGCGTAATACTTGATTTGTTTGGAAGCAACTATAGTGGAGCACTCAGAAGTCTCTCATCATTGATTCTTGCATTAACATGCTACGGATTGGTCAAAATTGTCATTAGTCAGAGAGAACTTATTGATGAACTTATTCTATTCGTTGAAAGTGCAAGCATCAGGGAATTTAAGATTGGAGACAAGGTAAGGTGTAACACCGACAGGGAAACGTTTACGGGTGTTGGTGTTATCGTAGAAATCCATGAACCTTTCGAGTACGCTTATCACGTAAGGCTTCCTAACGGTAATACCATTCCATTCAAGAAAGAGGAACTGGAACGCATAAAGTAAGAAAAAGCAAGATGACTTAAAAAAGCCACCTTGTTCTTTTTACAGCCCGAAGTATGACCTGATATTGAAGTTCTTGTCAGTGTCACGCAGAAGATCAATAGCAAGTCCATGTATAGTCCGCACGATTTGTTCTGCTGGAATGTCAGAAAGGTTCTTACCCATTATCTTTGCAAGAGTCTCAGCATGGTCCGAGTATAGCATGTTCATCGTTACCCACAATGCACATGAGTTATAGCAAGGACTGTCTTCTGTTTCAATGCCAAATGAAGTCATTGCATTCTTCCATACTTCCCTACTCCATGGTGCTTTCGGATTCATGGATGAAACTATCTTCTCTGATTCTTTGACAGTAAGGTAGTTGTTCCATTTGATTGCACACAGCTTGTCTATATACTCTTCTGCTTTGGACGGATTGCTTGCAATCATGTCATCCATCATCTCGCTCATTACGTTTCCAAAGACTTTCATGTATTCTGTCTTCTTTGACGTGGCCATGTAGTCATACAGCATGGCATACTTCTCTTTCAACTCGTTAGAAGTCATTTTCTTGTCCTCCGTGACCGAGACGGTGCTTCGGTTTTTTGGTTGCAGTTAGGACAGCCCACCGTCGGAATATGCCTTGTCTGTATCTGAGGCAATCTGCTTGTCCGTTGTTGATGCATAAATCTTGTCATAAATCCTGTTGTATAAAGAATCTATAAAACCCATTCCTAGTTCTACCCATACAGCAAGGTACGCAGCAAGGAGCGACATGGCAAGTCGTTGAAGTAGAGGTATTTCAAGGTAGAAAAGACAACTCCAGAAAGAAAGGCATTTGCAACAGTTGATCACTGGCAAATTGATGTGCAGAATGTCCTCTATCGCCTTGATCAGACCTAGATGGTTGACTGATACCGCAACAAACAATATCATTGCAATGTCGCTCCACATACCTTCCTATGCCGTTGTCACGTTAAGCGTTGTAGTAATCGCAATCGCGTTGGTAATGTTGCAGCAGGGCTGAACATTAGTTGGGGCAGCTACGCTTGTTCCGATAGTCAATGTAGGCGTGGTTGCTGCACTACAAGGCACGCAGATGGTGGTGTAGATGTTCTCCGTGCGTGGACACACGTTACAGTCGCATCCGCACACATAGGGCATATACGTCACCGAACCGCTGATAAGCACTTCCTGACAATATAAGTCCGTTCCTGCGACTGGCATATAGACAGGGCTGCCAATAGGTGTTGCCTTTAGATCTGCCGTTACAGGAAATACTTCCTGAGTACACAACTTGCGATTACCGCAAGTATAATGGGTTATTTCCAACTGATAGTTGGCGTTGGCGGCTGTACCGCCTGGAATGGTGGTCAGTGACACCACTTCCGTCTTTCCGTTATTATTACAAGCCATAGTCTTATTCTGTTATTTGATTGTCTGGAGAGTCTATTTTCTGCACCGCTTCTCCTTCCTGTGCCTGTTCTTCTGCTTTCATTGGGTCAAAAACCAGGTCCTCGTTTCCCTTGATAGCAGAGATTTCAGATTTCATCTCTTCAATGGCAGACCTCATAAGATCTATAGTCCCTTGCATTGCCTGAACCATTCTCATTGCATTGTATGAATGTTGGCTGGCACAATACTGGCGTTGCGCAGAACTGCAATTCAGACAGTCTGCTGTACATTGAAATTGCTTTTGTTCCATAGCTTCAACTGAAATATTTGATGATCTGGTTTCTCACAAAAGGATTGCTCTGCCAGTTATTGACAGCATTGGCTATCTTGTTTCCTGTCACAGCACGTCCGTTAATGGCATGTTGGCTGATGAATCCTTTGATAGCCGATTCCGCTCTTTTGGCTTCTTCATCACATTCAGCGTATATCTTGAACTTGATTTCGTAACCTTCCATCGCAGTATATTTTATTCGTTAATTGGCGGAAGAGGAGACGGCGTTTCTGGAGGTATCACTGGAGGCAAAGCACCCCTGCTCTGAATGACAGAACGGATAAACTCATAGCCTTGCGCAATCTCATCCTTGTTGTCCCTGAACCATGAAAGCAGTCCGTTGACGGTAGATTTAGTGTTATCCACCCAATTAGGCTGGATGGGGTCAAAGTCAGGCAGATCCAGGTTCTTGGAGTAGAAATCAAACATCTGCTGGGCTTTTTCAAGATCTCCCTTGTTCAAGAATATTGAAACCTGCAATAGCTGTGCTTTACTTGTTGGCACAAAGTTCCTAAGAAGCTCCATCTTCTTTCTCCTTTCTTTTATGTTTAACCAGAACATCGTGAATTGAAAAAAAAGCAAAGCTACGGATAAGACTCCGCAGCCTTGCGAGTCATATTAGCCGTTGCAGCCACAGCCACCTGCAGGGCAAGGGCATGGAGTAGCATCACGATACAGAGCCACGCGCTGAGGATTCTCAGAGTAACGACCAGTCATCAGACCTGTCATAACCTGCTGGGTAGCCACTTGAGATGCAGCTAATTCAGCTTGCTGCATTGCTGTAAGCTGACCTTGCTGACTGCCGCTGACGGTGTCAGTGATCGTCTGGCTGATGGTGTAGTCACCCTGCAGACGCTCGCTGCGTTCTGCTGAAAGCAGGTTTGTCAACTGGTCAAGCTGACGCTGGGTAGCACCAGTCTGGAGTGCAGAGATCTCCTTTGCTGCAATAGCAACTTCCTTTGCCTGGTTAGCTCTTGCATTACCGTAAAGAGGCGCGAAAATCCACGCACCGATGGCAGCTGCTGTGCCTACAGTACCAAGGACGAGACCTGCCACACCGATGCCTGATGTGTGGTTGCGATTAGACATGTAGTCCAACTTCACCTGCTCGTAAGGAGAAAGCCCATGACCGTTCCCGTTTTCAAGAGCTTTCATAGATAAGTAATCATTGAGTTCCATAAAACTTGTGTTTGAGAGTTAAAAAATAAATTGCTTTGTCGTGCGCACCGACACCCACAAAATTATCTCTCAAACACATTCTTATGAAATCTTTCAACGCTTTCTCAATGCACGTATTTTGCAGTCCATATTCAAGCGTTTTAGAAGATCATAAACCTTACGCTCACTGACATTATATATATCAGAAAGCTCAGTCACAATATAGGTTATCTTAAAGCCTTTAGCTTTCATTTCCTCATAGTCATTATAGAGGTCAACATACTGGCAATCATCCAGCCTAATTCCCATCTCTTTCATACGCATAAGAAATTCTTTGTTTAATTTTATTACATCAATTGCTTTCATATTAAAATATTTATATTACTTTTGTAAATCATTCCGTTTATAGACATAAAAAAAGCCATAGCTATGGAACTAAAGGATATTCAAATCCCCAGCAGCCCATAGCTGTGGCAAGTTTTTGTTATAATGTAAACGGAATGATTTATACAAAACGCTGGGGATTTTTTATCTCCCATACGTTCAAATGCTGCAATGATCTTGCAGCATTTTTCTTTTTTTGTAAATTCCGCCTACTTTCACAAGCCAGCGGAATGAAAATTAACCTTAAATCTTATACCATGAAAAACTTAGAACATTTCCTGATAAGATAACCCTACTTTCACAAGCAAGATTGGTCCGCTGTCTAAAATGTGTTTCTAAATGCAAAAAAAATTACGACTAGAATTAAGAAAACTTACTTTCGTTTAATAACTAAAATATATCCTAATACCAGGAATATGGCGCAGAAGCCTAATCCTGAGAATAGCTTGCCTAACTTTATCCATACCTTCTGCATCGTGCTTAGTTCTTTCTCAACAGGATAAGGAATGCGCAAAGTGTCAGCTTTTTCAATATACAAAGTGTCAGTGTTCAAACGCTCAATGTACTTTGTGTGCCACTTCTCAACTATCGTAGAATCTCTTACTCTGAGGACTAATATTGAGTCGTGCATATAGATGCTATCACGCTTGTACTGAGTAATATAGATACTATCCCTCTGAATCGTTGTCTGAGGAACATACACAGTGCGTGTGCAGGACGACATCGCAAGCAGCATGGCTGTAAGAATCACCCCAACAACCGTCCTCGCAAGTTCATGGTAAAACCTGTCCCTGCTCATGCTACCAACCAGTCATAAGGAACGTACAGCGCGAAAGCAACGATGATACCCCAAAGCCCCCAGAACAGGTCGGTATAGTCTGGCTTCTCGTCGATGAGGAACTCCTTGACCAATGACAGTACTACTGCAACACCAGCACCGATAAGACCTCCTGCAAAGCCGTAGATGAGGCCGTAGGTGGTGATCCACAGGCACACCAGGAAATGAAGTGCGCCCTCATAGCCAAGAACATTCTGCAGGAACTTGGCAATGAACTGCTCGATAAATGTAAATTTCTTCATAATCTTTTCTCCTATAATCAAATTATTTCCAACGTCACTATTTCACCGTGGTTGATAGCCTCTTTGACTTTCTCCACGAATTTATTAACCCAATAGGTAGAGTTAGATACCATTCCAACTTTATCGTTTTTCCCTAATAAGATACACGCCTCCGTATCTTTAGGATGGTTCCCGACATGCACAAGAACCCTACTGAAGCATTTAATATCGTTTATCAGTGGCAGATACCGCTTGAACTTAGGCGAATACGACATGGTTATCTGATACTTGCCTTTTGGGATGGCGGTCTTTCCATTGACCTTAATCTTCTTAATCTCTTCGGTTGACATATAAGAATACAATCCCCTGTCGGTAGGCTCTAACGTGTTGCACCAAAGCTCTCCATTGACATACCAACGCCCGATAGAATAATCGGGTTTTGCCCATCTTCTATCTAACAGGACTTTCAGCATTCTTCACCCCTCCTTTCCTTCATCCTTTCGGCTAATACATCAAGAATCATGTCAGCAATCTTATCCTTGTCCTTTTCCAAGACTGAACCGACAAACGCACCAGCCTTTCCCAATTTAGCCTTGTCTTTCTCATCAGCTTTTTCAAACACAGACCAACCTTCAATACAACAAAGGAATATGCCAATCAAACAGCATACGATTGGTATGCCGTTGATAAGCTCCAAGCCGAATATCAGCCAGAATTTAGCAAAGAAAACTAGAAGGTCAATACAGGAGGCGATGACTATCGCTCCCTCATACAAGAGAAATTTTGAAATGGAACGTGCCAAAAGATAGCTCGTGTGTTCTTCGCCTCTAAGTTTAGCCTTACGCCATCCACTTGCACAATCGATAGCCATTGCAACTAGAACGACTAAACATACGATTACTACAATAAGGAACATCTCATGAGTTCCCTCAAAAATCTGGTTCATGCCTTTATTTTAAGTGTTTGTGCTTCCCGACCTTACAAAAGTAACATAAAATCTTCTTAATCACAATAAGTTATGATATTTTTTTTCTAACTATGTAATACTTTAAAATAAAAATGTCTGTTTTACTTATCTTTGAACAAAAAAAATAACTCTACACATGGAAAATATAGAAAACTTACTCGACCAGCTGGCCGCCAAGCTGCGTGGCACGAACGCACTCATACAGGTACTCATAGGTGACGAATGCTACGTCCGCAAGGTGGGCGACCTCAACCAGATAGCGGATAACCCGCACCGCGTAGAACCATCGACGGACAAGCCATTCCTGCCGTGGATGCTCCAGCAGATAGACCGCTCTCCAGTCGCCAGGGGAACGTACGCCAACCATACGAGCACCTACGACGTCCTCCTTGCCTTCCGTCCTGACATGAC
>JAEEGL016466664.1_pt1 | contig 32556 bp, 27 predicted proteins | sample 9134231 | NCBI WGS metagenome assembly JAEEGL01 (sample SAMN16246548, study PRJNA631951) | gut metagenome | biome: gut microbiome; feature: rumen; material: fiber-attached | host: Bos | place: Iran: Karaj | collected 2018-10
CTTGCCCAGCTCTTCCTGCTTCAGGGCGATGGCCTTCTTCTCGTTGTCAATACGTGTCTGCTGGTTGTCCAGCTCGTTCTTGCGGCGTCCCATTTCCTCCTGGCGCTGGTTGAGCGACAGTTCACGCTGCTTCAGCTTGTTCTCGTTCTGCTGGAAATGCTGGTTGCGCTGTTGCACCTCCTTTTCCAGCTCTGCCTTCTTGTTGATGAATTTTTCCTTCACCTCCAGCAGTTTCTTTTCCTTGATAACCTCAGCCTCTTTCGTGGCTGTGTCAATCATCTCCTTATATTTCCCCTTGATAACATAGCGGAAAATCAAATAGCCAATGAGCCCTCCGATGATGAGAGCCGCTACAATGGCAATAATAGCAACAATTATGTTCATAATGTCTAAAATATATATAGTAAATAAATGTTCTCATTAGGCTGGTGCTGTGGGCATAAACCCGTCGGCACGCGGTTATTTCCGCTGATCAAGGACTTCCTCGATTTCAGCCGTCAACTTGGCAAGAACATTATCGTAGGGATCGGTATCGTTGTGTGTACGTTCCTTCTGGTACATCAGGGCAATGTCAATCAGGGTCATCAGAGCAATGATGTGGTCGCTCTTACGGCCCTTGTAAGCCTGTGCATAGGCGTTGTAGCGCTCGGTGATGAGCTTGCCGGCCGCACGGTAATATTCTTCTTCGTCACGATTGACAACGACATCGATGTCTTCGTCGTAAACGTGTAGCCTGATATGTAACTTGTCCTGTTTCTGTTCTGCCATAGCTGTGCTTCCTTATTGATTCTCATCGCTTAGGATAGCAATGCATTTGTTGACGTCGCGGATGAGCTTCGACAGCCGGTCCTTGGCACCTTTCAGGTCACCATCGGTTATCTCGACCATCTTGGCCATCTTCAGTGCCTGGTAGTCATTCTGCTGTTGTTCCAACTTGGCCTTCAGTTCCGAGAGGTCCTTCTCACCTTTTTCCACCATGGAATACAACTCCTCATTCTCCTTCTTCAGTTCCTGAAAACGGAGAATCAGTTGTCTGAGGCGGGTCTCGAACGTTGCTAAAGTCTTCTCGTTAGCAGTCATACCATGTCACTTTATCCCACAAAGGTAGATAATTAAAATGAGAAATGAGAAATGAGAAATGAGAAATGAATCCTTGTTAAGAAGATTTAACATTACTCCTTCGGTTTCGGCTCTTTCTTGGCCAGCATTACGACCTTATAGACAAAGTCTGTCGTCCACTGCTGCGAGAAACTGAGCTTCTGGGCATACTGTCTGATGGCCACCACCGTCTTCATCACACCGGCGTCGGTGAAGTCGTTCTTTGTGAAGATGTCGTTGACAGTCTTTTCCGTCATTGTGTAGAGCACCTTCTTCATGAATCCCGGCAGGCGCAGCTTGAATTTCATCAGGTTGCCAGTCAGCATTAGCAGGTCCTGCGTGAATCCGGAGAACTGGTACATATAGGTCTGTACGTCCTGCGGCTTCTTGCAGCGCTTGCGGATGCTCTGCTCTATCTCCTTGGTGAAGTTGTCGTTCATGCCGTAGAGCTCATGGAGCATCTTCTTACAGCGTGCTTTCTCGGCCAGTCCTAACTTGTTGTTCTGGGTAGGTACCTTCAGCGTAGCCTTGAACACCCGCAGGTCGGGCAGTGCAGCCAGGTTTGAGATACCCAGGTCTGCTGCCATCACGGCCTGGAAATATACACGTATCAGCGTCATGAAGTCCTCCATGCCGCCCGTCTTCTGTTGTTCCTCCTTCTTTCCGAATAATTTACTAAAAAAACTCATCTTGCTTTCTTCTTTTCAATAATTGGGTGCAAAGGTACGAATAAGTGAGCGAAATTCCAAATTTATTTGAGAATTTCCGAACGTGCCGCCTGTCCTTGCTTTATGCTTGATAGTTCTCAGTATTGTTCTCTCGCTCCATTTTATCCCGTTCAACCTGGGCAATCACCTTGCGCCATGCAAACTTGTGCAGCCTGATACAGAAAACGATAAGGACTATAGCACAGATGCCACCGATGTATTGGTTGACGGTACCGCTCAGGGCAAGGGCATCATAGATGCCGTGCCCCACGACAGGTACCAACAGTATGCTGGCGGCAGTTTGCGGGGAACGATCGACGAAGTGATAGACAGAATAGTAATACCCCATCAGCACGGCAAAGGCATAATGGCCTGGAACCGCCAGCAGGGCACGGGCCGTCGCTACGCCCAACCAGTTGCCCTCGGCGCCGATAACGTAAAAGACGTTCTCTACGGCCGCAAAGCCCAGTCCCACACAGACCGCATAGACAATGCCGTCGTAGTGCTCGTCGAAATAGGGGTTGTGGCGCAGTACCAGCCAAAGGGCCAACAGCTTAAAACTCTCTTCCGGCAGGGCTGCCACAAAGAAAGCCTGCATAGTAGTGCCAAACAGTGTCGTAGGGTCGCCTCCGAAGAGGGCCTTCTCAATAATCATTTCCACAAAGGCCACCGGAATGCAGATCCCTACACCGTATAGCACAGCCTTCACCAACCAGTTGGTCGGCTCCGGCTGCACGTCCTTCTTCCAGATGTACAGCCAGAGCAGCGCAGCAGGCAGTATGGCGGCAGCAAGCAGTATCAAGATGTTCATAAATGCCTACATTGTATTATTCATCGCAAGTTTGCTGCAAATATACAACTTTTTTTCTAATATGACGGGTTGGCGCCCCCAAATTTTTAATTTTTTATAAAACGGTTAGTGAAGACCATGATGTCATCATTATAGAACGAAGTGACTACATTCTGAATGAAACCACCTTCCTTCTGGTGGAACTCCATATCCTTCAAAACGTTGCGGAAGCGATCCACCCATCTGCGAATATTACTCTCTTCGCGCTCAGCAACGATTCCTATGGTATTGTGACGCACCATACGCTCGGTAGCGATATGTACCTCCTCCCAACAGCCATAGTGTGACAGCAACTGCACATGGAAACTTTGGTAGCCGTTCTCCTTGGGAGAGTCGATATAGTTTAGTATTCCACAGGGCTTCTCACGGAATACAGATGTCAGACGCGAGTACACCTTCAGAACCATGTCCTTCTCGTTCTTGACATCATCACAAGGGAACACGATTTCCACGAAATGGCGGTCAGGCAGGTGGTTGAAGTCCATACCCGTTCTACGCATCTTACGCCACAGGCTATAAGGTGCACGATATTCTGCGGTCACTTTGGCATGGATGCCGTTCTGTTCCAATATCTCATTAATCTTCGAGATAAAAGCAGACAGGCGACCCTCCCGCTGCTTTTTGTCTCGTTGGATTCTTGCCTCCAGTTCTCCGTACTCATGAGGACAGCGATAGCGAAGGCTCAGGTTCTCCAGCTCCACCTTAATATTATATAGGCCAAGACGATTGGCCAGAGGTGCATAGAAGTAATCGGTTTCCCCTGCAATCTTCATCTGCTTGTCTGGACGCATACTGCTCAGCGTACGCATATTGTGCAGACGGTCAGCCAACTTTACCAGTAGCGCACGGATGTCATAATGGATGGAGTCCAGCATCTGCTTGTAGTTATCCATTTGCTTCGACATCTCGTAATGCTCCTTTTCCTGCTTGGTCACAACGCGGACAAGAAAAGCGACATCGTCGCCAAAACGCTGCTGGATGTCATCGATAGTATAGTCGGTATCTTCCACTACATCGTGGAGGAAGGCTGCAATGACAGGGTTGGCACCCAGCATCAGCTCTTCTGCCACAATATTGGCAACTGCGATAGGGTGGAATATATAGGGTTCGCCAGACTTGCGCTTCTGGTCGGCATGAGCAATTCGGGCAAATTCAAATGCATCAATAATGCGTCTCACATCTTCTTGTGGAACTCTGTTTTCCATCACAGAGAAAACTCTTTCGGCTTTCTCCTGGATCATCTTGTCGTAATTCTGCATCATAATCGTAACATCTTTAATCGTTCTACATCTGTTTCCTTATCCCTTTATGAATAATGAGTCAAAATAGTAACCATTTCTATCAAATAAAACAAAAAAAGTCCTCTCGCACTAAACAATACGAGAGGATTATCCTGAGACTGCCGGTCTATGGCATTGCCCTTCCTGGCGTTCGACCATATATCCACGGCCTTTCCTCGCCATACCAACCACTTAACATACAATCTCTTGAACATATATCTTGGGAGGTTAAGATAATTGCGCCAACAAACTTGGCACATCTTCAACAGGGGCAAACGGCCTTATCACTTCCAAGTCCTCGTTCATTACACAATACACTGTCACTTCGTCATTGTCTTCCATGCCATAGCCGTCCTCATCAGCAAAATACCGACCATCAGGATAGAGCATCCAGCTGAGTGCGATCAGTCCGTTCTTGCAATTCGTCCAACGATTTATACCTGCATAATCTATATCACGCGTATGGGCATTGTGGCTATTCTCCAGCTTGTCTATTGCCTCAAAGTCAATTTCCTCATCTGAGAATCCAACAAGTTTCCCCCGTTCTACAATCTTCCTTACCTTGCCAGTCATCTGGTTAACCAGATACTCGCCATATTCATTATCACTGACATGAAGCAAGTTCTCACCCCATGAATAACAACTGCATCCTTCAATCTCAGGAATGCCATGAATATAAAACTCGCCTTCTTTTTCTTCAATTCTAATCATAATCTTCTCTTCTTGACTTGTGTCAAATGGTGGCAATACTGGCTCTGCTTCATCATATCCAAATTCGTACAAATTCTTGCGGAACAACTTGGGACCGTAGGCTGGTGCCTCTTCCGTAATGCCAAACTCAACGATCTCTCCTGGGACAACAGTACGGGACTGCGTTTCAATAACCTTGGCTTTCCAATGCCAGTAATGGGAATCAGTCCCCTGAACAATAAGTTCAGGATCTGTTATCAACTCAATCAATGTAGCTTCGTGATACCGACACTCATAGATTCTATCACCTTTCTTTAACTTACACTTCTCCATAATCTCTACTTCTTTGATAATTCATTGATAATCTCTTTTCTTTCTCTGAACACTGCTATTGACATTATCTATCAAAGCTCATAAAACTTTTGTATCATATCTTAGTGTTCACAAGCAGTTTTATAGGCAGAATAATCTGTTTGTTATTATCTGTTGAAAATCTAGTGGCAACAACTCAAAGCAAGGTTCCGCTATTGTTTGGGGAATCTCCATGCCAGGCGTTGAGGCAGCAATGGCACCCGCAATGGAAGCCATGGTATCAGCATCACCACCCAGAGATACAGCGTTACGAACAGCCTGCTCATACGTGTCACTCTGCAACCAGCAGATGATGCTCTCAGGCACACAGCGGTCACAGAGAATCTCAAACTTATAGTCCTTTCGGATTTCCTCAACAGTACGATGAAGCCGATAGCCAAATGTTTCCTCTATATAATTGCGCACTTCATCCTTCGAACGGCCGAGACGGGCAAGGAGAACTGATGTTGCCACGCTCTGTGCGCCACGTACTGCTTCGTCGCTGTCGTGACTGATGCGGGCGGACATCTCTGCCAGCCGCAACACCTCTTGAATGTCGTCGCTGGCATAGCCAATGGCAGCCACGCGCATGGCTGCCCCGTTAGAAGCGACTCCCTTTCGGTCTAACGTACCTCCCGATTCGAACCAAGCCTGGAAGCCTCGTCCCCACACATTTTTGTCGTGATAGCGCAGGGCATACTCAAGTAGATGCTGACGCAGACTCTGCTCCGAACGGTCTCCAAGGAGCCAATGGGCGATAGCCACTGTCAGAATGGTGTCGTCGCTGAAGTCGTTCAGCTTCAGTTGGAAATTGTAGTCCTTGGTACGTGTTGCCCGCCATTCGTATGGCATGCCAATGATGTCACCATAGACGGCTCCGCATATACCAGTGGTTGGGGTCAAGTTCTTCATCATCTGTTATCTATCCAGTTGTTGAAATGCTCTCCTGGAACATATCGCTGGCCATAACCTGGCGACTCCCAGGAATCGTTGATGTTTACAGGTGTGTGAGCAACCTGCTTCTTAATTTCTGACAACTTGTTCATTTTACTCTTAAACTGTTGTCCGTTTTGCTTCTTTTTCTTCATAGTTGTGTCCACTTACAATTCTTAGTCAATATATCCCTAACTTCCATCAGCGCAAATCCAAGAAGATTGGGAATAGGCGGGATCCATCAGAAGGATGTCCACATTCTTATATCTTACTTCTTTATCCATAGTCTTACCTTGTTATCTTTTTGAACAACTGGACGTATTTTTCAGCATCCCCTTGTTTGTAAGGATATTTCTGTCGCAGCTCATCACTGAAAAGGGCGTCAAACCGGTAATGGTCGGCATAGTCGGGCGCCAGTTGCAAACAATGGTGTAGGAAAGCCAGATAGTAGGGTGTGCCGTCAAACAATGGTTCTTTGCCAGCCTTGTCGGCCCACAGGATTGCTTTCAGATACCATTTTGTCGGATTCGTGTCATCTATCTTGTCAACCCATACCATCGCCTCGCTGCGTTTTTCCAGTTCCTCCAGTTCCGTATAGAGTACAGCTTTGTTGTAGTCGTTCTTCAATACGGTTGCCAATGCCTGTCGGTATATTCTGTCCCTTTCTGGGTTTCGTGGCACGAAATGCAACCTCTTGACTTGGATGATAGCTTCCTGATATGTAGAATCGCCTGAATCCGAGTTTAATGTCGGCACAAGGAACTTAAATGGTCTTCTTAGCAAGCAACTGCCAGTATGCGTGTAGCTTGAAATAACCTTGTGGTAATTTTCCAAAGTCACTGTATAGTCCACGCGACGATGCCCCTGTTTGTTGTTGAGTTTGCGGACAATCAACGTGGTGTCGAAATTCAGTTCCTTGCCGTCCTCTATGATTTGCTTGCCGATATCATACCTTGGATAATCGTTTCTGCGAATGCGCCGCTTCCGATACTTTTTGCCCTCAATGACAAACGGCTCTAAGCTGTCAACAACCATTCCACTATTACAGTCTATCACGTATGGCTTCACCACGACCCGGTTTTTGGCATTGACTTTCCCTGCCGGCAAATGAAACCTTATCATGAAATGTTCATAGCCGTCAGACGGGTCTGATGAACTGACAGATTCTATCGCCTGTTCTGCAGAATTCCCAACGATGGTAATGTCCTCCAAGTTGTTTGCCACTTGTGCTCTGGCAGTTGCTATTGCCAGCAGCAACAAAATGCACGCGACATTATGTCTTGAACCGATTTCTTTCTTAAACATTGTGTTGAATACCATATCCCTTTCCAATTAGTAAATTTATTACTTTATGAGTATGGAGTCATAAAAGTAACCAAATCTATCAATTATTCTCTGACTTTTACCCAATACACCATACCTGTGGTCTTGTGGTAGCTGTTGAAGTGGTATTCCGGACGGCTTAGGAATGCACCGATTTTGCGGAAGGTACCTACCTCCTCCTTGTAGCCTTTGAAATGCTGCTTCAGCAGGGCGGAGATGTCCTTGAGCGTCATCCACTGGCCGTCGGCATTGTCCTGCGGCTTCTGGATGACGGCCATCAGCATTTCTCCTAATCCGCTGACCTGCTGGAACTTCATGTTGCGCTGAATCAGGGCTTGCTCCTGTTCGCGGGTCGGCCAGTAACGCTCGCCATTGCGTATCTCCTGGTACAGCTGGGCATACAGCTGCTCGTAGTTGACGGGCGAGCGGAAGTCGATGTCGCCAGTGACGGTCACGCAGACGAAACGGCGCGCTCCGCTGGGGTCGGTGAGTGGCATCGACTCGTTGGTGGTGCCGATGAACGAGGCGAAGCGGCGGTGCTCCGAGTAGGCCTTACCGTAGGGCGGACGGTACTTCAGGTCGGCAGTCGAGACCAAGTATTTCAGCACCACTTGCTGCCGCTGGGTAATCTTGTCGAATTCGTCGAGGTTGATGAGTCCGAACGACGTGAGCCCCAGGTTCAGGTCGGTCTCGTTCTTGAAGTTGATGCGGTCGTTGTAGTAGTCGCGCAGATGGTTGGGTAGCAGGATGCGGCAGAAGCTGGACTTGCCACAGCCCTGACGGCCTATTAATAAAGGTACGAGGGAGTTGCCAGTCAGCTGGCCGCGTCCCAGCCACATGGCGACCATCGAGCGCATCCACAGGTGGAACAGTTCCGGCCACTCGGCACAGTCGTTGGGAACGCGCAGGGCAAGCGGCGTCACACGGTCCTTGCCGTCCCATTTGGGCAGCCCCTCCAAATACTCGCTCAGCGGGTCGTACAGGTCGATGTCCTCTGAGTTGACGTAGCGACGGATGTCCTTGTCCCAACACTTGATGCCCTGTATCAGCGCCCGCATGGTGATGCTGTTACGAGCCTCCTCCGTCAGGTCGCGGTAGGAGAAGCCGATGCCCGTCCGTTCGCGGAACTCGGCGACGCCACGCATCACGTTCTTGCGAATCTCGTAGTTCTCGTTCAGGAAGATGTCAATCTTCATCGTCAGCAGCGTCTCTGGCGGAATGTTCTTCTCAGGACGGTAGCCGTTGCGCTCCTCGTAGCGCTTCACCAGCGTTGGGCGATAGACGTTGCCGAACACCTTGTCTATCAGCAGGTCGTCATCGCCGATGCCGTAGGCCCTGTAGCGTGTCATCCGCTTGGCAATGGCCATCGGAATGCCCGTCTCCAGACAGTGGATGGCCAGGCGCGTCAACAGCAGATGGTGGTGCTCATCGGCATCGGTCACCCCCATGCACTCGTCGTAAGCCTTCTCCAGATTATATTCAAAGATGTGGTGCAGCGTGATAAACCGGCTTTGACCAGGCGTCACCTCATGGGCCTCTGCGGTCGATGGACGAACCAGCGAGAGTGCCTTCGTCGGCTTCTCGGCACGGGCATAGATGGGGATGGCCATCGGATTATAGACGGCATCGGCATCGACGCTCATGTAGCAGGTGCGGTCAAGGCCGGGCTCCAGCTTCTCGATGGTCACGCCGAGCTGCGTGTTGTAGGCCAGCCGCGCCCGTTCATAGAGGTTTTCGTGGAACAGGGCGATGGATTCAGGGGTTTGCGGTAGGAGGGCAGAGGGCAGGGGTTGTCCTTGCTGGCCTTTAGCGCCCTCTTGTTCCGAGGGAAACAATTCGCCACGACATACGATTTTCACGCTGCGGCCGCTGGCTCCCACGAAGGCCATCAGCGTCTGCGGCACCTCGCCGGCACCACGACGGATGGCGGCGGCCTCCTCATAGCCCGTCAGGTTGTTCACTTCCAGCAGCACCAGCCCCGTATAACCCAGCGTCACCCGCTGGTGGTTGCGGTTGCTCAGTTCTGAGGCGAAGCAGATGCGCGGCAGGTCTCTGAGCACTTTCTCAGCCCCCGTCACGCTACCGTCCGCCTCACGCTGCAAGTCCAGCACGGGGTAGAGCTTGCGCAGGTCATCAACTACTGTTCGGTATTCGTCGCCGCGAATCAGCGACACCAGATCCGTCAGCTCCAAGAGACTCAGTGTCTCCGTCTGACGGTAAGGTTTCATCAAAGATATTTTTGCCATTATTTATAGAGTTTTAAGTTTCTATTTGCAAAGGTAATCATAAAAAATCGAACCTGCAATTTTTTTCTGAGAAATTTTGCCAAAAATAACGTCATCTCGTCATTTTCTTTGTAACATGTTGAACTACAATAGGTTAAACTATGATGTTTAACGTCACAAACGTCATGCATAACGTCACACCCTAAATTGGCAAAATCAGGGGCTTTTTGGCAGCGCTTAAAAAGTGTTTCCACATAGTCATCAATTGTGAAATACTTTGTTTCTCCACATGAAACACTTTGTTTCCATGCAAGAAACACTTTGTTTCTCAAATGAAAAATTTTAGGAACAGCTTGATAATCAACAAAATAAGTCTGTTTATGCCAACAAATAGCCTTGTTTTTATACAAATATGACGTTATACATCATAACATCATAGTATAACGTCATAGTCTAACTTGTTAAATAATAGATATTTACACGTAAAATGACGTTATGACGTTATTTTTTATATAAAAATGTCAGAAAACATTTTGCAGTTCCAGAAATTCTCCGTATCTTTGCAACAGAAAATGTGAAAGCTATGAAAAATGAACAACGATTACGTGAGCAGTCGGCCAGCTATCTGCCCTGCTTCAACGACCACTGCGAACGCCACGAAACCTGCCTGCATTGGATGGTGGGACAGCACACCACACAGGACGCCATCAGCATCCCCTGCGTCAACCCCATGCATCCGGAAGTGAAGGCCGGCCGCTGTCCCATGTATCGGGAGAACCAGGTCGTCAGCTACGCCCGTGGCATGCTCCACTTCTTCGACGAGATGCCCGGCCGCACGGAGCGTGCCATCAAGGGCCGCCTCATCGCCTTCTACTCCCGCAAGAAATTCTACGAGTTCCGCAACGGCACCCGCCCCATCCCGCCCGAAGTCCACGACGAGATAGCCCGCGTCTGCCATGAATGCGGCTGGACGGGGCCTCTGCAGTTCGACGCGTGGGAGGAGAACTATCGGTGGTAGCCGGATGTTACGTAAGACTCTGGATTATACAGCTGTGCTGTTTGGTATCACGATTGTAGTTAATGCCAACAATTAATAGGCGGTCGGCATACTCACGTAACTTGGCAGGATATTCTTTGCGGAGAATCTGGGTAATAGCAGAGTCAGCATCCTTATTGACCTTCAACTCAAGGATGATGACGGGCGAATCGACGTTCTTTCGGGGAATGAGCACAATGTCGGCAAAGCCCTTACCGCTGGGCAGTTCACGATACATCACATAGTCGTTCCTGGCATAATAGAAGGCTATTGAAAGCACACAGGCCAGTGAATTCTCATTGTTATAAGACAGGATGCTGGTATTCTCGTCATGGGCAGCATCAACGCCACGAGCCACAGCGTCGGCATCACCGTCCCGGACAGCCTGCAACAGACGCTCGGAGGCCTGCAATGCATCCACCACAGGCTCCCAATGATTGTCTTCTACTGCGTTTGTCATCTCATAGGAGACCTCACGGTTTGGAATCCAGCACTCGTCCTTTCGCCAGTTGTATGACAGATAGCCCAGATGGATGAGTACCGTCAGTACGTCATCTTTGCTGCGTATGACAGACATGTCGTTCTGGAACTTGGTGGCATTTACTTTGCATGCGCCACCTGCCAGCATGTTGATTACGTCATCCTTCAAACCTTCGTAGTTCATTTGGATATAGTTGGCAACGGCATCGTAAGCTCCCGTTGATGCCCAGTAACTGCGGCAACGGCGACGGTATATTGCCTGCATGACACTATTGGGGTTGAACATCGACTGCTCGTCACCAATCTGATAGCCGTCATACCATTTTTCTAACTCTTCGAAATCCACATCGTGTTGCGTTGCCAACGCCCGTACCTCATTCTTTGTAAAACCAAAGTACGGGGCCATGTTTCCAGGTTCCACCATAGAATATTCCAGGAAATTGTTCATGGACGACTGCATTTTGTATTTCTTAACAGGAAGAATGCCCGTCATATAGACACCGGCAAACACACTCATGGACTGACCACCCTTGAACATGCGGCGCAGCCAGCTCAGGTAGGCATCCATAGCCTGGGTGCCAGCAGCGAATTCACGGCAGATGGCATCCCATTCGTCGATGATGAAGATGAATGGCTGCTGCTTAGCCGCATGAATACGGATAAGATAATCCATCAGGTCATCACCGTCCTGCAATGGTACGTCAGGATAAGTATTGTGAATATCTTCCCTTAGCCGCGCATCCATCTGTCGGACAATACTCTCATCTTTATACCTTGTTACAAAATCTGATAGGTCAAGGAAGATGACAGGATACTTGTTCAGGTGCTCCTTAAACGAAGGGTCGCTGGCTATCTGCAAATCGGCAAAAAGGTTGTGCGAGTCACACGACTGGTCATAGTAGGCACACAGCATCTTAGCCGCCATCGACTTGCCGAAACGGCGACTGCGGGAGACGCAGCTAAAGCATCGCTCCGTAAACAGCGTCTTATTGACTATTGCAATCAACCCTGACTTGTCAACGTACTCGCTATTGCGTGCTCTCTGGAATCCTACGTTTCCGGTATTAATGAATGTACCCATAATTCCTGTTCACATTACAATTTGCGCACAAAGATACGAACTTCCCGCCAATTATCCAATTATTTCTTATAAAAAACTTTGTCGTTTCAAAAATAATCACTATCTTTGTCCCCGACTAAGCCAGTTCATGTAACAGGGCGGGTCAAAGACATCGATGGAATCCTGAGGCCGACGATGCCGTTTGTAGGGCAGGCCGAGGGGAAAGGCGTTTACGGACGTTATCATTCTGTGACTTCAAACTTCGCAACTTTGAATCTACACACAGGAGATAAGTGCAACGGTAAGCGACTGCGTGGGTAGATTATATCCCAACCAATGCTATATATAAATAATGTATAGCGTTTAGTTGACTATATAATCACTTGGCGTGGGCTGGCTGCGTTGCTTATCCTTGTGTAGGGGCAATGCGAAGGCCTGAAGTCAGGGATGGGCAGAAGTAGAAACTCCCATGCCTTTTTTGTTTCCACAGCTTTAGAAATATTAAGTGTGCCACCATGATGGGAGTTGTGTGGTTTGATAATTAAACCAACGAACGAAATTATAGATATGTGGAAACCAAACAATTTTGTTAAACTTTTGGGGACAGCTATCGTCTGTCTGGTAATCGCTGCTTGTGGAGGTTCAGATCCAGTCGATGTCAGTGGCAGTATTGTAGGTACTGTTTATGATAGTAACAACAGTCCCCTACAGGGTGTGGCAATGACTTTGACTCCATTGGGCAAGACAACCACGACGAGCCAGAACGGTACCTATTCTTTCAATGACATTGATGCAGGTTCTTATCGTGTTCAGGCACGCAAGAGTGGCTATCAGGAAGACACCAAGTCTGTTAATGTGAGTGTGGGCAACAATGCCACACTTGATTTCCATTTAAGTGCTGCTGCCGCATCACTTCAACTAAGTCAAGAAACGCTCGATTTTGGTAATGACAATACCACATTGACTCTTGATATTAAGAATGTTGGGGCAGCAACACTCAATTGGCAGATTAGTGAAGATATCACATGGTTACAGTGTATTCCCTCTTCGGGTTCGACCCCTGCCAGTGGCACATCGTCAGTTATCGTCAATGTTGACCGCGCTGGCCTATCACGTGGAAACTATTCACAGACTTTGGCAATTGCCAGTAATGGCGGTAGTGCAGTGGTCAAAGTGAACATGGCGGTGCAAGGACTCACGGTAAAGGTTTCACCAGAGGAACTTGACTTCGGACCAACTACAACTTCTTTGCAGCTCACCCTCACTAATACCGGTACCCAATCCGTAAGTTACACATTGACACCTTCGAATGATTGGATAAAGCCGTCCAAGACTTCTGGTATGTTTACCTTTGGCAGTGATGTCATTACTGTTGCCGTTGACCGTGCGGGTAAAAGTACTGGCGATTACACTGGCTCACTTACACTAACCATTGGAGAAGACAAGATTGACATTCCTGTCAGAATGAATGTCCCTTCAAAAGAAAAACCTACCGTTACACTTAATGCAGTAGATGCAGTAACCTTCAATTCGGCTATATTCAAGGGTGGTATCATTTCTGTTGGCAGCCAGAAAGTCACAAAACACGGTTTTTGTTGGGACACAAAAGAACTGCCAACAATTGACAGTGGTACGTCATGTAACTTAGGAGATTGTACTACTGCCAAAGACTTCGAGTATAGTGCCTCCCAACTACAGCCTGGCATGAAATACTACGTCCGGGCATACGCAGAGAACGCCGAGGGAGTTAGCTATTCAAACCAGATGTCTTTCGAGACTCAGGAACAGCCGCAGGCACCAACTGTTGAGACTGGTTCGGCAAGTGACATTCAAGCAAGTCAAGCCACCATATCTGGCAACATCCTTAAAATCGGTAATGATGGCGGCATTACCCAATACGGCCACGTATGGCACACATCGGCCAATCCTACGACAGCCCACAACAAGACAACATTAGGGGCAACAACGAATACTGGTCCTTACTCATCAACCTTGACAGGGTTGTCGCCTAATGTTACCTATCATGTACGGGCCTATGCCACCAATTCTTTAGGAACAACATACGGCAACGATATTACGTTCACTACAACTGTAGGAAAGGTAACTCTCCAGACGAATGACATTACTGATATTACTCATAATGCAGCTACAGGAAGTGGTACCATCAATCAGTTGGAAGGCAATACTATAACGGAACGTGGCTTGTGTTATGACACATCAGCAAATCCGACACTTGCGTCTCAATTTGTCAAGTCTAATGAAACTGGCAACACATTCAAAGCACGCATGACGGGACTGAATACTCAAACCACCTATCATGTCAGAGCATACGTCAAGACTAAAACAGGTGAGGTGTTTTTTGGCAATGACATGTCCTTCCAAACCACCCATGAGATAGTCCTGCCAACAGTCAGCGACACTCAGGTCTCAGAGATTGGTGTGTCAAAAGCTACATTCAGCAGTTCTGTAACAGATAATGGTAAAGGCAAAGTATCGGATGCAGGCTTTTGCTATTCATTAAACAGCAATCCCACCACTTCAGATACACGAGTCAGTTATGGCGCAGCCACCGGCAGCTTTGGGAAAACAGTGACTGGACTCCAAGAAAACACGACCTATCATGTCCGGGCATACGCCATTAACGAGGCTGGAACAGCTTATAGTGCTGATGTTACTTTCACCACGAAGGAAGTAACCATCCCAACCCTCTCTAACGTAACCATTAGCAATATAAGCAACACATCAGCCCAGCTGGATGCAACAGTAAACTCTACTGGGAACGGAACACTTACAGATGCAGGATTTGTTTATTCCACCAGCCATTATCCGACGACAGCAGATAACAAGCTGACTTGTGGAAAGGTGACATCATTAAGCAGTAAGGCCACAGGCTTAACTCCTGAAACGATATATTATGTCCGTGCTTATGCTACTAACGAAAAAGGCACCAGCTATAGTTCGGAGTCAGAGTTTAAGACCGCAAAGACTGTGGTGAACCCATATACCACACTGACTGTTGAGACCAACTACGGTTCAACAACACTTGATATGGCTAAAATCAATGGAGGAACATTCAAGATGGGAGCACAGTCGTCTTCGTCTTCACAAGATAATTATGACAAGAATGCTTATGGTGACGAGAAACCGGTACATCAGGTGACGGTGTCAACATTCTACATGTCCAAGTCACTTGTTACGCAATATCTGTGGTATGTTGTTATGGGCAGTTATCCCAATATTAGCAGCCAGTACGGATTAGGCGAGAATTTTCCTGTATATAATGTTAGCTACACACAATGCCAGCAATTCATCACTAAGTTGAACAACATTACTGGAAAGCAATTCCGTATGCCTACGGAAGCCGAATGGGAATTTGCAGCACGTGGAGGTAATAATAGCGAAGGAACTGTTTATAGTGGCAGCAGCACAATAGGTTCTGTTGCTTGGTACAGCCAGAACTCTTCCGGAAAAACGCATCCAGTTGCCCAAAAACAAGCCAACGAACTAAACCTCTATGATATGAATGGTAACCTTTGGGAATGGTGTTCCGACTGGTACGGAAACTACAGCAGTGCCTCGCAGACAAATCCCACAGGTGCAACATCGGGCAGTAGCCGTGTAATTCGTGGTGGAGGATATACAGATTCTGCAGTGGACTGCCGGGTTTCAGTACGTAGCAGTGCTACCCCATCGCAAGGATATAATACTATCGGATTGCGATTAGTGATGGAATAATCTCAAAAAATTAGCATTATGAATAAAGTTATTTGTTTTATCAGTTTGATATGGAGTTCAGTTTTTGCACAGGCATTTAGCGGTGGCTCTGGGACAGTAAGCAGCCCTTATTTAGTATCTAATGCAGATGATTTGGCAGAAGTATCAGGCTCAAGTTGCTATAAGATGACATGCGACATTGACCTGACGGAATGGATTGCCGAAAATGGCACATCGCAAGGCTGGATTCCAATCGTCAATTTTAATGGTGTCTTTGATGGGGCTAATTATGCCATCAAAGGACTGATGATTAATCGTAACAGCGACAACGTGGGACTTTTTGGATACTGTGCGTACGACGAGTGTGTTATCAAGAACGTTTCAATCATCAACCCACAGATAAAAGGAGGAAACTATGTTGGAACGATTGCAGGAGCGGCTGACCACATAGAGAATTGTCACGTCATAGGTGGCTGCATTGAAGGTACAAACTATGTAGGGGGTATCGCAGGTGTGCTGAATACAGAAGGTTTTGCGCTGAATGACTATAATGCCAATGAGTCTCACTCCTTTGCCATCAGACAAAGTTCTGCTTCGGTCAACATTGTCGCAGTTTCTTACGTCGGAGGTATAGTTGGAGCGACCCATTCCTCGACGTACGCCCATTCATGGGTTGGTAGTATTTATACGCATACGGGTTCTGCTACCGTAACAGACTGCTATTTCAACGGACGTATTGTTGCAACAGGCAATTCGGTGGGGGGCATTGTCGGAGGCAACTATATGGCAGCTTATTTAAGTCCCTATGGAACTGTTGGCTACTGTAAAGAAATTGCCTATGTTACCAACAATTATGCACGAGGTTCTGTAATAGGCATAGGCAATGTCGGAGGTATTGTTGGTTATAACTGTATGACAACAGTAAAGAATGTCTGTATCCTTGATACGTTATCTTCCCGTGAGGCAAGCTATAGAATCAGCAAAGACGCTCAAGGCGACAACCGGGCCTGGAATCAGACTGTCATAATTCAAGGACGCAGAGAGGTGACTGTTGAAGACTCTCCCGCACAAGGGACAAGCGCAGTTCTTTCCACACTACGCAGAATGAATTTCTACGAAAGTTTGGGTTGGGACTTCTATAACACATGGGATATACAACAAAGTGAAAGTTTTCCTTATCTTTTCGATCAATCTGCACCTTTGGCAAAAATTTCAAGCTTTGAAGCTGGTACACGTGCAAAGATTAGTGGTTCGACAAAAAAGAATGGCTTCGTCGGAGTCATTGTAAAAGGTATTGTCTTTGAAACACAATCTATTGACGGAGAGTGGAGTATTACATTGGGAGCCGTTGATAGTGGGACACCTGCTTTATACTACTTCCGTGAAATGGGTTTGGCACCTTCGTTTCCGCAAATTGCAACTGCTACAAGCTCAAGTGGAATCTTAGCTCCATCTATGGACGATGAAGTAAAGGAATATCAATGGGAGAATGTACGCATCATGCATGTAATACGTAATGGTAAAGTTATTGAAAGAAAAAAGTATATCATCAAATAATTGAAGACTATGAAAAAAACTATAAGTATTTTTTTGATGACAGTTTGCACTATGAATGCGCAGGCTCAGTTCAGTGGAAAAGGAGCTGGTACAGAGAAAGATCCCTATCAGATAACAACAGCCGATGAACTTTTTGAGGTCCGTAATGACATGTCGGCCTATTATAAGCAGATTAATGATATCGATCTTGAAACATGGATACTTGAAGAAAGTCCTGTAAAGGGATGGCCTTCTATCGGTACTGATACAGCACCGTTTATGGGGTATTACGATGGAAATAATAAATCCATAACAGGACTTAAAATAGTTCAACCAAATACAGACAAAATTGGACTATTCGGTGCTATTCAAAATGGTGTTGTGAAAAACCTTGCTCTTATTAATGTACAAATTGAGGGCGGAAATGATGTTGGAGGAATAGTGGGCTATGTAGATGCAAAAGTAAGTAAGACATACGTGTCTAGTGTAACATTTAGTAATGTTGTTATTGTTGGTGGTACTATTTCTGGCAAACAATGTGTCGGAAGTGTGGCTGGTCGAATAAATATAAATAGTTTTGGTTCAGGAGACAATGGGAGTTCCACTATTTCAGGGTGCTTCTCTTCGGCACATCTGATGGGTATTGATAATGTGGGTGGTTTGGTAGGATTGGCAGGTAGTTGGGAATGGAGTAGCAACGAGCGTTATCCACTATATATTACAAATAACCGGTTCTCTGGAACAGTCGAGGCCACAGATGGATATGCTGGTGGTATATGGGGCAGGGAATTGGTGTCCCGTTCTGATGGAATCGGATGGAAAGGATATCGACAATTCCACTGCTCAAATAATATTAGTGGGGGAAGTATCAAAGGTGCCAAAGGAGCATCAGGCATTTTAGGATTTCCTTTTGATGGTACTCCAAATGACAGTAGAACTGAAATAAAAAATAACGTATGCGTTGCCGATACAATTGCTTCTACTGAAACTGTTCCTTCCATTGTTAACACCATAGTATTTAATGGTAATTGTGGCCTTACTACCACAATATATTGTTCAAAAGGAAAGTCAGTAAGTTCTGCCAGTGATGATGCCAATGTACAGTTATATGGTAGAAAAACTTTCCAAAGGTCAAGTACCTATGTCGGGTTGGGCTTCGATTTCAATAATCAATGGGCTATAAATGAAGGAGTGGACTTCCCTTTCAACATTTCCCAAAGTGCACCACCTACAATCACAGAGTTCGCAGCCGGTAGTCGAGGTCGGATAACAGGTACGGCAATTGGATCTGGTAAGGTTTATGTTCTTATGGGTAGTGAATCATTTGAGTCTTACATTCTTGATGGAAGGTGGGAAGTAATCTTGGGGAACACATTAGAAGGAACCGAAGCGTGTGTTTTTATTGTTACTGACGGAAAACTGCCTTCAACTCCAGTTAAATGTAAAGCTACGTCTGTCATTACTCCACAAAAGACGTCAGGCGATGCCAATGGCGACGGCGTGGTAGATACTGCCGACGTGACAGCTATCATCAACTGCATCTTAGGCAAACCTTCCGTTTCGTTCAACAAGGAGAATGCTGATGTGACGGGGGATGGGGAGATTCTGATTGACGATGCCGTTCAGACGGTACAACTGATATTGAATGCCCAATAATAAAAACTAAATCGAAAAATTATGAGGAATACTTTGTTTTTATCAATGTTTGCATTATATTCGATGAGCATGCAAGCACAATTTCATGGAGGATCTGGCACTGCTGACGACCCATACTTGGTGGCTGACGGCTATGATTTGGCAGATATTGCCAACTACCGTACAGCGTTTTACAAACAGACGGCCGACATTGATTTGACGGAATGGATAAACGATAACGCCCCACAATTAGGCTGGATGCCTATAGGGACCAAAGACGCTCCCTTTGAAGGTAGCTATGACGGTGGAAACTATACCATTAGGGGTGCTGTCATTAATCGCCCTTCTATGGATTATGTAGGAATATTTGGATATGTAAAAGATAATAAAAATATAATTCAGAACATTATCGTTGAATCACCAGATATTATAGGTGGCACATATACGGGGGGGATAATTGGATATTCCTATTGCGTAGTTAAAGATTGTCAAATAAGCTCTGCAAAGGTCAAAGGCAATTCATATGTTGGTGGAATCTGTGGAAGAAGTAGTAATAAGATAGAAAATTGTCAAGTTATGGCACTCAACATTTTGAGTTCTTCTACATGTTGTGGTGGCATTGCTGGTTATTCCGACGGTTCAATCAGCGGTTCTGTTGCAATTGTTAATCTGATAAAAGGAGAAAATCAGGTTGGTGGCATTGCCGGTACCATAAATAATAGCATTATCAATTGTTATGTCTTTGCCAATGTTTCATCAAACGGTGATGCTGGAGGTATCTGTGGGTATGGTTATTACGGTCATTATAACCTATATACGGGATATTATAGTTCTGATGGCAGTTATCCTACACAAGCGTTATTGCAAATAAATAATTGTTTTTTTGACGGAGAAGTTAGAGCGAAGAATTCAGGTGGAATAATCGGGAAAAACTATGGGGCTACAAAAAACACAACTTGGGGTAGCCACAACAGCTGGTATAAATACCGGCAGGAAGGTCTGTTGACCCGTTCCTGCCTTGTTCGCAATGCTATAATCGCTGCAAAAGAATGTGCAGGAGGCATACAGGCTAAGGATTCGGTGCCCAGTTCAGAGTATAATGTAGAGAATTGTGTGTCGTTAGCCACCATCGTTTCAAGCCAAACCACTGACGTTGCAGCACGTATTGTCAACAATACCTATGGTAAAAACAACAAAGCTTATAACCAGACAGAACTGTATCATAGTAATAAGAAAGTGATGACTATCAACGATGATGCCATGAATGGTACTGCATACGGTGAAAAGACGCTGATGCGTAGCAGTTCATACACTGGCTTGGGCTGGGATTTCAATACCGTTTGGACAATACAGGAAGGCGAGTCATATCCTTACCTGCAGATACAATCAGACTATCCTATAGTGACAGAGGTATCGTCAAGCAATAAAGCAATAATGAGGGGAACATGCAAAAGCAATGGAATACTGACCATTATCAACAACGGTACTTTTGTGAAGACACAAATATTAGACGGCAAATGGGAGGCAGACCTTGGAGCAGTGAATAGTGGTGATACACTTTACGTCTTTGCACAGTCTGAAGGCAAGATGCCTTCCGTTGTGGTGAAATATGTCTTCAACGAGTCAAGTGTTAATCCTGGTGATGATGGAACACCTGGTGATGCCAACGGCGATGGCGTCGTAGATACTGCCGATGTGACAGCTATTATCAACTACATTCTTGGTAAACCATCTGCTTCGTTCAACAAGGCAAATGCCGACGTGAATGGCGATGGTGAAATCCTGATAGACGATGCGGTACAGACCGTACAAATGATAATGGATGCACAATAACAAGTAAAAATAAAGGAAGTATGAAAAAAGTAATTTTTACAACCATGTTGGCTGTGTGTTCTTTGAGCATGCAGGCACAATTCAGCGGACAAGGCTCTGGTACGGAGAAAGACCCTTATCAGATTACCAATGCCGATCAGTTATTTGAGGTACGCAACGATTTGACTGCTTACTACAAAGTAATGAATGACATTGACCTTGGAATTTGGATTAATGAAGAAAGCCCTAAACAAGGATGGACTCCTATTGGAACACAAACGTCTCCATTTACAGGTAACTTTGATGGTAACTACATGTCCATCATTGGCCTTTATATTAATAAGCCGAATATGGATAATGTAGGCTTGTTTGGATACCTTAAGTTAGGCACCATCAAGAACACATGTCTGGTAGCCCCTGTCATCACAGGTAAGAACTCCGTAGGCGCAATAGTCGGTGGAGGAATGTGTAGCCAATATTACAGTATTAATGACAATGTGACTGTTGGCGGTAAGATAATTGGAGAGTCATATATTGGCGGCATTGTAGGAAGAATAAGTGATGTGGATGAAGCCAACAATAATGTTTGTTATCTGAAAGGGAACTATTCTTCTTCTGATGTCATTGGTAATGATTGTTGTGGTGGTATTGTAGGTGAAATATGTGGTTTTAGCCAAGTATATAATTCTGCTTACACACATATCAACAATCATAATTATCCATGTATTTGGGATAACCATTTTGATGGCAACGTAGAGGGCGTTTCGAACGTCGGTGGCATTGCTGGTAGAGAAGGTAATCCCCAAAACAACTGGTATTACGGTAGCCAAATGCAAATTGAAACTAAAAGAAACCTTGTAAGGGGAAACGTAATTGGAAAGAACAACATAAATGGGGTGCTGGGGCAAGCAAATGACTATAAGTCTAATGATTATTTCTCTCTTACAAAGAATATCTGTGCAGCAGATACGGTTTCAGGTGATACTCCCAATCGTATTTTCTCTGAGGCGTATGCAGATAATTATGCATTGACTTCAACGGTAGTTATTAGAAACGGACGGCATGTAGAAGTTGATGATGACGACTTCAATGGTTCTAGTCTCGGACAAAAAACGCTCATGCGAAAAAACACGTATGTTGGTATAGGCTTCGACTTTACCGAACAATGGGCAATAAGTGAAGGAGAATCATTTCCATACCATATCAGGCAGAGTGCCCCAGGGAAAATAACGGAATTCATAGGTGGCAGTCGCGGCAAGATTAGTGGAACTGCCGAAGGAACAGGTACAGTATATGTATTTATAGGTGACCAATTGCATAAGTCGTTCATCGTTGATGGACAATGGGAGGTTACGCTTCCCAACACGTCTGTTGGCACAAAGGCGCGTGTCTCTGTTGCTACAGGAGGATTTATGCCTTCACTCTTCGTGAAAGCTATAGCTGAAGCTGGCGTTACACCTACCCCACAGGGTATTCCTGGCGATGCCAATGGTGACGGCGAGGTAGATTCTGCTGATGTGACAGCCATTATCAACTACATTCTTGGTAAACCATCTGCTTCGTTCAACATAACAAATGCCGACGTGAACGGTGATGGTGAAATACTCATAGACGATGCGGTACAGACCGTACAGATAATTATGGATGCGCAATAGTTAAAAGGTAAAACGTAAAAAACAAATAAGATATGATTAAGAGATTGATAATATACTGTTTGCTGCTTTTGGCAATAGGACAGCAGGTATGGGCTGACTGCCGACTTAGTTTGGTTCCCATATCAATGAATGCAGGTGGAAAAGGAGATTTGAGTGTAAACTTGACTAACAGCGAGGAGGTTACCGCTTTCCAGTTTGATTTACGGCTGCCACAAGGTATTAGTATTGCCACAACCGTCAATGATGACGAGGAAACAGTGCTGGACGTTGCGTTGACAGACCGCAAGAAGAGTTCGCATCAGGTTACTTGTTCACAACAAGATGATGGCAGATATACTGTAGCTGTGCTCTCAAGCAAGAATCAATCACTGAAAAACAGTGAGGGGGCAGTGGTAAACATCCGTATAACTGCATCGGGATCGCTCAACAGTGGGACATACACAGCACTTTTAGAGAACATTCATATTGTTCCACTGACAGACGGAAAGCCTGGGACACGCATTGACCAGGAAAACGTGGAAGGATCTATCACTGTAGCCAATGCCAGCCAAAGCGATGATGTCGTGACTAAGCTGTCGTTTGCCACAACACAATTAACAGCTGGTGGCAACCAGCAGATAGAAATCGCTTTGGAGAACAACATCGAGATTACTTCAATGCAGTTTGACGTTGTCCTTCCTGAAGGACTGGAACTCAATACCACAACTAACGAGGATGAAGAACAGGTTCTTGATGTACAGCTTAGCAGCAGAAAACACAGTACTCACAAAATCAATTGCGCAAAACAAGAAGACGGCAGTTATCGTGTTGTAATCATCTCTGGCAAGAACAAAGCACTGAACGGTACAAGTGGTACGATAGTTACACTTGGAGTTAATGTTCCCTTAACAATGAATGGTACCATCAATGTGGCGCTAACTAACATCCATATTGTACCTCTGGTAAATGGATCCCCAGGTGTTCGTATAGACCCGTCTGATGTGTCACAGACCATCAATGTCAACAATCAAGGTGGAGGAAACGTGCCTACCGGGTCGGTTGCCATGACTGTTGCCTCATTGACGATGCAGCCGGGTGAAACCAGTACGCTTTATATTGACATGACCAACGACCGCGATATTACATCGTTCCAGTTTAAGGTGATGCTGCCAGAAGGCATCAGTGTCGTTAAAGAGTATAATGAGGATGACGAATTTGTTGAGGCTATCAGTCTTGTTAGCGACCGTAAGAAAAGTTCACATGATCTAAGCTTCAAGAAAACAAATGATGGTGGCTACTTCCTGTTGGCATATTCTGCCACCAATGCGTCTTTTAAAGGGAATAGCGGTCATTTAGTCAGTTTCAAAGTTAAGGCTGACGATGGCATGAATGATGGAACTTATGGGGTTGTGCTCAGTGGTGTAGTAATGAATACCCCCGATGAGGAGAAAATCACACAGGAGCCATATAGTGCTACCATCACTATTGGCAATAACGCAGGCATCAATACGATTGTCAACCCCGATGTTATAAGCAGCACTTGGTTCGACATGCAGGGACAGAAAGCGGCATCCAACACTAAAGGTATTATTATCCGCCGTGACGTCATGCCTGACGGCACTATTCGTAGTACAAAGGTAATCAATAAATAACTTATAAAACAGTACAATTATGAAAAAGATCATTTTAGTAATGGCATTCGGCGTAGCAGCTATGCTGATGACCTCTTGTGGATCAACAAAACCAATGGTAGTTTATCAACAACCCTACCAACAGCAGTATCCTTATCAACAACAGCAGCCCGTACAACAGTATCCTGTGCAGCAAAATACACAGCCACAACAAGGAAGCCCATTTGGTCAAACCTTCACTATGCCCACTTTTGAACCAGATACAGAAGAATACTTTGCAGCTTCAGGTACAGCTAATGGACCTCGTGCCCGTATGGACGTATTGCAGCGCGCAGCACTTAGCAATGCTCAGAGTATAATACGTCAGAAGATGAAGCATGCCTACAAGGGGGTCGTATCTGACTACAGTAACTACATGGGTATGGGTAGCGCATCAGATGCCATGGGCAAAGTGGAAGCTGGAGGCGACCAAATAATCGATGCGGTAGTGAATGAAACGATGGCTCGCGATGTACGTTTCTCGAGTGTAGATGAGAAAGGTAACTTGGACTGCTTCGTTGGTGTGCGCATTTACAAGAAACAGGTGGTTGACAAGGTTGTTGAAGGACTTTCGAATGATCAGGAACTGAAACTTCGCTTTAACGAGGAACAATTCCGTCAGCGCATGGAAAAGGTATTCAAAGATTATAAAGAGAGTCAACAGCAATGAAGCACTTGTATATCATCATAATAGCATTGTTGGTAACTACCAACGCCATGGGCCAAGGCAAAAAGCCTTCATGGGTTGGTGGTTATCACCGCGACCTCACTAATTCATACATTGACGTATTCTCTGCAACTGGCTCAAGTGAGGACGATGCGCGCGCAAAAGCTATTCAACGTATTGTGGACGAGCGTAGTAGAGCAACTGGGCGTAGATTCTCTATTAATGAGACAAACGGCAACATTACTCTTAGTAGCAACGACGAGTTAACCGTGAAATGCCGGATAATTGACGAATATCATAGCTATCAAAGCTATGGTTATAAGGTCGATTTGTTAGTTCAAACAGCAAAACATCCAAACTATGACTTTGAAAATGTAACCGTTACAGATAATTATGGTGCAACTCCTGTCGTGATGTCCATTATCCCAGGCTTAGGCCAGTGGTATAAGGGCAGTAAGGTGAAGGGTATCTGTATGTTTGGCGCCACAGCAGCTGCAGTAGCTGGTATTATAATCTGTAATAATGAGGCTAATACCGCAGAGAAGAATATCAAGCTGGAGCCGAAGTTTGCCAAGCATTATGAGGACAAGAAATCGAAGTGGGAGACAGGTCGTAACATCTGCATTGGTGCCGCAGCAGCCATCTGGATTTACAACATGATTGATGCCGCTGTCGCCAAAGGTGCCCGTCGTGTAGAGGTGAAGCCTGCAGGTCGCAATTACGTAAGTCTTGCTCCGGCTTTGGACAAAGACTATACAGGCTTTTCGTTGACTTATAATTTCTAAAAAATGAACAGACTAAGAATCCTATCTGTCACTGTGCTGATGTTGCTCGTGATTGCGACATCGGCACAGTCTGACAAAAAAGCTGAGTTCGAGGCATATAAGGCTAAGAAGCAGAAGGAGTTTGCTGAATATAAAAGCAAGAAACAACGCGAGTTCGATGAATATCGTCGTAAGAAAAACGAGGAGTTTGCAGCCTACGTTCGTAAAAAGTGGGAGGCATTTAATGGTCAGAAGCCTCAGCCCAAACCTAAGGATGAGGACAAACCGCCAGTGATCATCAAGGATGACCAGAAGCAACAGCCCATCAAAGATAATCCGATTCCTATCAAGGAAACGGTGACGCCGCCTAAGCCCGAACCCAAGCCTGAGCCGATTGCGCCTATCCAAGAAATACCTAAACCTACAGAGAAATGGGTGTCGTTTTCTGTGTATGGTACCAACATGAAAATACGCTTTGAGGAGAAACAACGTTTCCGATTGTCGGGACTTTCAGAAGGAACTGTAGCCGACCAGTGGACAAAACTGGCAGGGCAGGACTATGACAATACGGTACATGACTGCGTGACACTTAGGGATAGTAAAAAACTAAGTGACTGGGCCTACTTGAACATGTTGCAAAAAATGGCAGAACAATGTGTGGGACGAGGCAATGAGGCAACGCTACTTGTAGCATACGTCTATGCACAATCAGGCTACCAAATGCGACTGGCCATGACAGGACAAGTGCTGCGTATGCTCTATTCAAGCCGTCACGTCATTTTTGACAAGCCCTGTTTCACGTTGGATGGTAAGAGCTTTTATGTATGGAATGGTAGCGAGACACAATTGCATATATGCAATGTCGGTTTCCCCAAGGAAACACCGCTATCGCTTTATGTACCGAATACACAGGGTTTGACAGTCAGCACAACGGCTCAACGCACACTAACCTCACTGCGCTATCCACAGATGAAGGCACAAGTCTGTGTCAACAAGAACCTGATAGATTTCTACAACAGCTATCCGACATCGTCTATCAGTAACAATTTTATGACGCGATGGGCCATGTATGCCAACACCCCCTTGGAACCGACGGCAAAGAACAGCCTCTACCCAGCTTTGCGCAAAGCCATCAAGGACTGTGGCGAACAGGAGGCAGTAGCAAGGCTATTGAATTGGGTACAGACTGCTTTTGTCTATGAATACGACGATAAAGTCTGGGGACACGACCGTGCATTCTTCGCAGAAGAATCGCTGTATTATCCGTACTGTGACTGCGAAGACCGTTCTATACTGTTTTCACGACTGCTTCGTGACTTGCTGGGGCTGAAGTGCATTCTTGTCTATTATCCAGGACATCTGGCTACAGCAGTCCACTTTACAGAGAATGTTAAAGGTGACTATATCCTGCTGAACGGACAGCGGTATATCGTTTGCGACCCGACGTATATTGGAGCACCAGTAGGACTGACCATGCCAAACATGGACAATAGCAAAGCAACAGTCATCTTATTGGACTAAACCGCCTATTTCCCCTTGCCCCTCGCGGAAGAGACTTTCCGTTTTCTGCATGTCACTCACGGATTTCATTTCCTTTTCCCACTCGATAGTCCACTCGACAGGGTCGAAATCAAACTTATCAATCCATAGGTCGGTATAGTATGAGCCGAATGTCTGGCTGGCAATTTCCTCCCATTGGTCATTCCACCAGGCGTACTCAGGGAAACCGAGTGCCCGCCACAGGTCACTTCTGCGGCGGGCTAACAGTTCGCACTCTGTTTCTGAAATGACGTCTCTGATTCTTACCCGGTTGTTGTCGAACCAGACGTAGCGCCAGTCGTTCCAGTCTTTGGCGGCAATCAGCCTCTCCGTCAGTTCCCAGACCTTCATCGCCCACCAGAAATGCCCCGTCTCGGCACAGAGGTCGCCGATGCGTGAGCCTTTCTGGAACTTCCGCTTGCAACTCTCGGCACAGCGGATGGGATGGATTGCGCGATTGACCATTTCCTTCAGCAGACGTGCTTCAAGATGGGTCACAACACCATTGGGCATGCAGCGGCACACCCTGTAAGGAATCCTTCTTCTCATGATGCACGACCTTTAGAATCCGATTTTCGTTTTCTGGCGGGGAACCTCGATGGGTACAATGTCTTCAGGGGTGAGCATGAGCAGTTCTGACTTGTCCTTAGGCCGTTGCTTGACGCAGCGGGCTGCATGCTGGATATAGATACGGTCTAACAGGTTGGTGATAAAGCGGGCGTTGCCCCATGTGTCGGGGTCTCGCAATTGATAGGCTTGAGCCAGTAAGCCGCTGTATTTCTCCCATGCCGGCGTGGTGAACCGATAGCCGTAATCCTGGATGCGTCGCTGGGTGATTTCCAGCAGTTCATCGACGGTAAAGTCAGTAAACTCGAACTTGTTGGGAAAGCGTGACTGCAAGCCGGGATTCATGTCAAGCAATTTCATCATTTGCTCTTTATAGCCGCACAGCACGATGGCTATGTCACGCTGCGTCTCGTCGGCCAGAATGTTCATCATCAGTTGGATGACCAGTTTGCCTGGGTCGCTGTCGTGCTTGCCGTTCAGCAGATACGCTTCGTCAATCATCAGCACACCGCCTTTGGCCATCTCCAGCACTTGCCTCATCGACCGTTCCTCGTCTCCCCATAGGGTGCCGATAAACGTACCGCGGTCGCAAACCACCACATGGCCTTTGGACAGCGCACCCGCCTGACGCAGCAGCGAACCGAATATCTTGCAGACGGTTGTCTTGCCGGTGCCTGGACGACCGAGAAAGATGCTGTGCAGCGACACCTCGTGCTGTTTGCCGTTGGGAATCATCTCACGCATCATCTTGTTGTAGCTGGTCAGCGCCACCAACTCATCCATGCGCCGTTTGATGTCGGCACACCCCACCAACTTCTCCAGTTCTTCCCACGGATTGGCGATGGGGCGCAGTATCTCAACCTTGACGCTGATGTTCTGGTTCTGTTCTATCTCACCATCAGGAAACTGCACATCGGGAAGGGAATCGTCGTCACCGTCAGACGTGCCGTCATCGTCAGACGTGCCGTCATCGTCGTCTTCCGCCAGATCGTCGTCATCATCAATTTCATCATCATCTTCGTTATCGTTGTCGAGCGGAGCATTCTCGTCCGCTTCCCCAAATTGTCTGTTAATAAAATCCTCAAGCAACTTGTCGTAATCGTCCTCAGTCATAAAACTGCTGTTTAAAACATCTGTGTTCTGCATAATCAACAAAATTCTATCACACACATTAATATATAATAAGGTATTCATGCCCCAAACACTGGGGCGCAAGAGTAAATAGGCAAGTACTTGTGCACCAGCCTATAGCATAATAAAGAGTATTCTTCAGATGGATACTCTATCACAAAGCCCTCGACATTTGTAGCAACATGTCAAAGAACGCGCAAGATACAATCCTACCTGCAGATCATCAGACTTGGCATCACCTTAGTCTTAGAACCGCTCGGCATCTGACCGTTTCAATTGTCATTTCGTTCATTGTCTCTTGCTGCAATTTGCTTGTTCTTTGTTTGTTTTGTGATAGAATTATGTTTATCGGCTGCAAAAGTAAGCATAAAATATCGAACCGCCAAAGAAAACTGCGATAATTTTTTTCAGAACTGTTATAATCACGTAATCACGTAACAGGTAAGATTCACAAAAGGACTGGTGATTTCTTGTTTATTGTGATTATAATTATATGCTGACTTTGCGAAGGGACTTTTTGAGGAAAGTGGAAAGCAAATAGACCATGAGGTCATAGAAACGGTATGGAACAAAGCAGAAAATGGTCCTACAGGCCATTGCCAAGGAAGGCAATGCCCAAAACATTATTTTCTCGGAATGGTTAGCTAAAGTATATTAAAGAGGTTTACCCCAATTGTTACTTCCCGTCTTCTACCGACTGGCATCGGTTCAGGTAGAACTGGCGGAATTCGGAATACTTGTAGTATGGGAAGTTGTCGGTAGGCAGGGGCAGGGTGGCCTCCTTGCCGTTGAGCAGGCACTTCAGCAGGACGTTAGCGTTGTCGTTTCCCTTGCGGTAGAAGATGAACTGGATGTTGCTGGCCTTGCAGGTCTCCCAGTTCTGGTAGATGTTCTTCACCTGGTACGGGTCCTCGGGATCTTGGTCGGCACCGTTGATGCCCATCAGGATGTGCAGCGGTCCCAGACGGTCGTCGTGGCCAAAACGCAGGTCGGCAATGCGGTCGCTGGTGCCGTTGAGCACGTTGTCGGCTTTCTTGATGATGTCCTGCAGGATGGGAATCATTCTGTATTGGAGGGGGAACAGCCAGGAGTAGGTGCCCAGGTTGGACGTTTCCCAGCAGGCGGCTACTTCCTCGTCGGTGAGGAGGTTGCCCATCATGCCTTCGTGGCCGATGTTGGGCAGCGAGGTATATAGGTTGATGAGGTTGCTGCCGATGTGGTGCAAGTTGCCTGGCAGTCCTTCGGTGCTGGTGAATGTGCGGCCGACGACGATGTCACGCAGGTTGTCGAGGCCCTTGAACTGGTCGCGGTTCTTCTCATAGCGGGGCTTGGGGCTGGGGAAACTGTGCTTTATCGGGTTCTGGCGGTCATCAGGTGCTACGCCGTCGAGGGTGAAGCGTGACGACTGTTCGCGGATCTCTATCTTTGGGTTACACTGTACCAGTTCCTGACAGAAGCCCGACATGCTGAGTACGCAGCGTCCTACAAGGGATGCGATGGCATACACGTTGCCGCCTTTCTTGAATACTTCGGGGAAGTTGTTGTACATGGTGCGGGCTATGCGCTGGTGCTGTTCCCACCCCAGGTCGCTCAGTTCGCTGACACCTGTGGCCAGCTCGTCCTTGGCTTTCTGGAACTTCTGGTTGAACGCCTCGCCCTCAGCGGTCAGCTGCTGCTTGCGGTGGGCCGTGCTCAGCAGGCTGTCCAGTTCACGATAGAGGAAGGCATTCCAGTAGTAGCGCGAACCGTGGCGGCCGTAATGGCTGATGTAGAACGGCTTGTAGCCGCTGGGTGCCTTGGTCAGTTTCTGGGTGGTAAACTCATACGGATAGTCCGTACCGTAGGCTTTCCTCGGGTCGGCCTTGAGCAGGTCTGCTGGTGAGCTACTCTGTGCCCATGCCGTCAGTGCGAGGAAAAGGATTGTAATAACAGTCAGGTTTCTTTTCATTGTGTTGAGTATGAAATGTGCAAAATAGTTAATAATATAATAAGGTAGTTAGAGTTTCTCGCCATAGCACAGGTCGCCACAGTCGCCGAATCCGGGTACGATGTATTTGTGCTCGTTCATGCCCTGGTCTATGGCTGCACACCAGATAGTGCCATCCTCCGGCAGGGCTTCCTTTACGACCTCGATGCCCTCGGGTGCTGCTATCAGACAGCAGATGTGGATGGCCTTTGGCTTTCCTGTCTGCAGCAGTGCCTCAATGGCTGCTGCCATACTGCCTCCTGTTGCCAGCATGGGATCGACGATGATGAGCGTCTTGCCTTTGACGCTGGGTGAGGCGATGTATTCCGTATGGATGCCCACCTCTGTATGTTCGCGGTTCAGATACATGCGGAATGCCGACACGAAGGCGTTGTCGGCTTTGTCGAAGACGTTGAGAAATCCCTGGTGGAAGGGCAGGCCGGCCCTCAGCACGGTAGCAATTACCATGTCCTCTTCCTTGGTCAGCGGTATGTCGATGCTGCCCAGTGGTGTCTTGATGTTCTTGGGCTTGTACTCCAGGGTCTTGGACAATTCGTAGGCCATCATTTCTCCAATACGTTCTACGTTACGGCGGAAGAGCATCTTGTTCTTCTGGTAGTTTTTGTCGCGTAATTCAGCCATGTAGTGGTTCGTCACGCTGTTCTGTTCTGATAGATTTATGACTTTCATACTATGTGTATTTAGGTTGTCAAGGGTTTCGTGGTTACAAAGGTACGAAATAATCAGCGAAACACCAAGTTTTTGACAATAAATCTGCTGTTCCAGCGTTTAAAGAGGGTATGCAGTGGACTGACAGAATCAGACAAGTGAAGATTATCCTGGTGGTTGCAGCGATTATTATTGCTGTGGCTTCGCTGTTGGTGTCACACTTTCTGGTGCGTGACCTCTCGAAGGAGGAGCGCAACCGCATGGAGGTGTGGGCCAAGGCACTGCATTCGTTGCGTGAGGCTGACGAGAATACCGACGTCACGCTGGTGTTGAGTGTCATTGAAGGTAACAACACCATTCCCGTCATCGTGCTGAACAGTGAGGGCGGCATTGACGATTTCCGCAATATTGCCGACACGACCAACATTGCCGGCTATGCCCGTCGGATGGTGAAAGCTGGCGACACCATCCGTATTGACAGTCAGCTGGTGTGCTACGACGAGTCGATCATGCTGAAACGCTTGCAGGCTTGGCCTTATGTCCAGTTGGGCATCGTGCTCATCTTCGTCGTGGTGGCCATCTTTGCCCTGCTGTCGTCGAAGCGAGCCGAGCAGAACAAGGTGTGGGTAGGACTGTCAAAGGAGACGGCCCACCAGTTGGGCACCCCCGTGTCGAGTCTGATGGCGTGGGTGGAGATGCTGAAGGAGCAGTACCCGCAGGACGACCTGCTGCCGGAGATGGACAAGGACGTGAAGCGCCTGCAGCTCATTGCCGAGCGTTTCTCGAAGATTGGTTCGCTGCCCGAGCCTGTCGAGGCATCGATGAACGATGTGCTGGCCCATGTCGTTGACTATATGGACCGCCGTACTTCCAACCAGGTGCAGATGATTCGCCGCTTGCCCGACCATGAGGTGATAGTGAAGATGAATGCCTCGCTGTTTGAGTGGGTCATCGAGAACCTCTGCAAGAATGCCGTTGACGCGATGGAGGGTAAAGGAACCATTACGCTGACGCTGACCGAGGAGGCCCACCATATTATAATAGAGGTACAGGATACGGGCAAGGGTATCAAGAAGAAGGACCTGGGCAATGTCTTTACGCCTGGTTTCACCACCAAGAAAAGAGGGTGGGGGCTAGGCCTGTCGTTGGCTAAGCGTATCGTTGAGGAATATCATAAAGGCCGTATCTTTGTCAAACAGTCAGAGATTGGCAAAGGTAC
>JAEEGL017331389.1_pt1 | contig 32556 bp, 25 predicted proteins | sample 9134231 | NCBI WGS metagenome assembly JAEEGL01 (sample SAMN16246548, study PRJNA631951) | gut metagenome | biome: gut microbiome; feature: rumen; material: fiber-attached | host: Bos | place: Iran: Karaj | collected 2018-10
GATTCTCCAATGGGAGAAATCTGTATTGAGTCACAATCTTTGAGCAAATTCGTCATTATTGAGCAATCTCTATAAGCTCCAGCCCAAGGAGAATGTACAGGTGTTTCCACATATAATTGATGCCCTTCATTATCAACACAATTGATTAAATATTTCTTCTTGCTATATACTTTTATAGGATGTACATCGCCAAGCATATCTTCAATAGCATGAATAAATGTCACATTATTCTGTGTTGCACCAACTAAAAGAATCTTTGCTCTGCGTTTTAGTAATTTGTAATATGGGCTGTGGATACCAAAAGGAGTCTTATCTAAATGATGCTCTGCCGTATAATATTTGGAATCTTTTCCAATGGCCACAACAGAATGCGTTGGGTGAATGCTACGAACTGTATTTGGATTTGCTGCTAATCTTTCATTGACTACTCCCATCGCTATCGGTGCTGTTCTTACATCAAACACATAATCATTATCTAACCATGCGGCAAAGCTACCACGGTGAGGTAAAGCAGATACAAGCATTGTGTGGTTATTCAAGTCCATTTTATCCAACAAACTCGAAGCGATAAATTTTGCACCACCTTCTATTTTCCCGATGTTCACCATTGAGCAGTGAAGCATAATGTCACTATCGAAGTTAAAATCACGAAGAGCAGTCAAAAAAACTTCCTTTTTCACATGTGTACGTCGAGCAATATCCATTGCTCGCTGTAATTCCATCTGCTGAGCCCTGGCTTGAATCTTATTCTTTATGAAAGTCGGTGAATAAATAAGAAACAGCTTGGCATATGCTTTAAGAGTCTTGTTCATTTAAATAATCGCTGATAGTTAAGAATTTATCACCGTTCCCCACAACTTCTTTAGCAAAATTACCTACTTTTTCTATTGAAAAAGGAGTGGCGAGTTTGGGATGCCCAAGGACTGTAAATGCATCGTTACCGCTTTTCTTCGCTTTGCTATATGCTTTCTTTAGAAAGTTTATTTTATAACCATCTATTGTTGTATGACAATTCTGCCACCAAAGTAGACGTTTCATAATGCTGTCCTTGGTTGTTTTGACAGATACACCATCACCATAACCAACGTGCTTTTGCTGTTTTGCAAAACGATTAATTACCAGCCCCCAATGAAATAATGGTGATACATTGAACATGGATATCGGTATTTCTGTATATCGTCCTTGTGGTGATTCTACGCATATATCACCTTCAAACCTATAAATAGATTTCTTGTCAGGAGCTTCCCTATAATCATATTCTTGCTGAAATGAATTATAATATGAACCGGGAATTACTGATGAATCAGCAACAATGCCTGTTGCATCAAAAACTTCGGTCAACAAATGCGTTGGTTGTGCAGAGAACCCTCCGGCACGAAATACGATTGTTTTCGTCCCTATTATTTCGTCAAGTAGTTCTTTGGCATCCTTTGTGAGTTGAATTGCTTCACTAGCGGTCAAGTCATTAAGCTTATAATGACTCAAGTCTGTTGTCCAACTTCCATTCTCGTAGTTAGAAAATGCCCAATGAGGATGAATATGCAGCTGAATGTCATGCCCCAGACTCTTTAGTGAGTGTATATGATCAATCAAACGGTCATAATCGTCTTGCAATTTTGGAGTTGCCTGGCCTAATTGTCTCAACCGCAGTAAATAGGTTGCATCTACAAAAATAGTGAATCGTCCACCATTATTAATCAAAGCGTCACTTAAAAGTGACATTGGTTGAATTAAACATCTGTCAATCGAGCCAGTTTCTTTACCAAGAAACAACTCATAATCAAGAGTAAGTAGAATTTTCATATAAATCTACCTGAAGAACTAAAATACTTATTCTTCAAATGCTTTACTTATTCATCGCCAAGTGATAAACATCCTCAACTGTAATGCAGTTCCTTAATTCTCCTGGAGATATTGTCTTTCCGCTAACTGATTTAACATAGGCCAAAACAGCCATACCAATCAACGAACTCCATTCATCTAAATCATGGAAAACTGTTGTCGACTGAATTTCTTCAAAATCTGTTTCGTCAAAAAGTTCAGCAAAACCTTTTACAAAATCATCTAATGTCATAGTAAAAATGAGGGGACCTGGATTAGTATTTAAGCCAAAATATAGCAGTGCCCCTTTTCCTTATTTTGGCATACATAATTCTATATTATTTGCTCTTTTATTATTAATAAACAAATATAAACGAGTCCTAAAAAAGGAGGCGAAAAATAGATGTTTATTATAATACTTAAGTAAAAGACAATATTGTGCCACCCCACGATAAGCCAACACCAAAACCAGCTATCATTACTTTCATGCCAGGTTTAATGTTCTCTTTTTCCATTGCTTTCTTTAATCCAATTAGAATGGTTGAGGATACAGTGTTTCCCGTATCTTCCAAATCTACAAAGAATTTCTCTTTGGGAAGGAGTGCAATCTTACGAATTGCATTGAGCATAAACGCATTGGCTTGATGGAAAACATAGTAATCCACATCATCAGCAGTCAATGTATTTTTCTTTAACAATGCATTTATCATCTCAGGAACTGTATCTAATGTGAAATTAAAAATTGCACCTCCGTTCATATATAAATAATCATCTCGCCATACATGTTCCTGATCGTCAATTGAACTCTGACCGGTTGGATGTGGTATGCGGGCTGCTCCCGATTTCACAATCAAAGTGTTGGCACCACTGCCATCAGTGCCTAATACAAATTTATCAATCTTAGCAAAGCCTTCGGTTGAAACAAGACAGGCAGCAGCTCCATCTCCAAAGATTGAGCGATTACTTTTGTCATCGTGGTGAATATATTTATTATAAGTCTCAGATGTAAGCAACAGAACATTACGAGCAATTCCCGTTTCAATCAGTCCACTAGCTAGCGCCAAGCCATAGACACATCCAGAACACCCCAAGTTGTAATCAAAAGCGCCTGCACTCGTAGGAATGCCCAAACGATTCTGAAGCAAACATGCAGTAGAGGGCAAAAAATAGTCCGGACTTTGAGTACAAAGCATGATAAAATCAATATCACATGGATTGATTCCATGCTCATCAAAGAGTGCCCGGGCAGCTTTTTCTGCCATATCTCCTGCTGTTTCGTCTTTATCGGCGACATGACGACTGTTTACTCCTATTTTTTTTGCAACTTTATCAACGCTCCATTCAGGGAATTCAGAATGAAGGTCTTCATTTGTAACTATATGTTCAGGGAGATAATATGATATTGCTTTTATAAATGCCATAACTGAAGATGAGATTATTATATACTAGGATGATTTTTAAACGAACTAATAACAATTCTAATTATTTGACTCACATGCTTACAAAAATAATCACCTATATTTAATAATTTTTGCAGGATTACCGCCTACTATTGCATAATCTGGCACATCATTTGTCACTACAGAGCCGGCACCTATAATTGCCCCGTTTCCAATATGCTTGCAGCCAGATAAAATCATAACATTAAAACCAATCCACACATCATTACCTATTTCTAACGACGTCTTCCCATTATCACCTTTATTACCTTGCATACCAATAGGTGTATTTCTATCACTATAATTATGACCTCCTCCAAGAATCAGTGTGTCCCTACTTAACATACAAAAATCACCCACTTTCAGTGAAGAGTTTCTCAATTCAAATCCGGAACCAATACCTGAATTATCACCTATATATACTTCGTTAAAACCAAAATATGCTTTTCGGTCTATATGTGATTTTTTTCCTAAAGAGTGCAACATTTTTCGAGCAAGAAAAGTCCTAAATTGGGTGGATATTTTCCCAAAAATAGGATTTTGCTTCTTTGGTAAATAATAAGCAAAACTATAATATATTAAATATGCTATTTTCCTTGAAATTTTCATAATTATATTAAAATATGACTTTACTGATAGAGAAATTCTAGATCATCGAAAAATTGTTTCCATTTCTAAATTCAATCATCGTAATCAAAATAATTATTGTCTTCATCATAACAAATCAGTATTTTCTTTCTGGCAATTGAATCATATCACCAAGCACTCTTTGATATTCTGTCGAGTAAAAAGCATCAGCACCAGGTATAAATGTTAGTTCCCCAAAAATAACCATTTTACCAATTGAATATAAATCGACTCGAACGTAAGGAAATCCAGCAGATAGTTTTTTTGCAATTTCTTTCATATCGTTAAAATTATCAGGACGTGGCAGTTCCTTTCGCTCAAACTCTTTTGAATCATCATACCATTCTGGATGTGCGCACCATTCCATGTCATAGAGCATCCTGCTCACTGAGTGAGTCCCTTCTTTTCTTTCAGAAAAAGCTGCACATGAGACAGGTACACCATCAAAACAATTAAACTTATAGTCTATTAAGCTATTCTCTGGCGATTCTGGTTGAACAAGTAACTCTTCTGCAATAATTTTTTTAGGCGAAATCTTCGCATAATGCGGTTGCCCAGAAAGTTCTCCATAAGGTAATTGCATCCAGTATCTCAATTTTGATTTAGCCTCCTCAATGTCAAGTGATGATTTGTCTCTAACAATGATATTTGATGTACAACCATTATTTGTTTTTAGAACAAATTGGTATGGCAATTTCTCAAAATCAATATCATCAGGACAATCATAAACTCCATATAGCTTTGTCAAGATATTATCACCAACAGTCTTTTTAACATAATTGCGAACAGCATATTTATCTGCCAGTTTTGACCATTGAGTAGTATCTGAGTATAGTGACATCCAAATTATTTTATCATGAAAAAATACTGGATTTTTTAAATTAATACATCTGTGGAAATAACGAAAATATATAAGAGATAGAATAAATCTTGGATGTTTCTTTATTATTGGTGTAAATGGTTTTGATATAATATAGTATAAATTCTTCATAAATTTAAAACATATTCATTCTTTGAGATAAGTAATGCACACAATACGTTATGTATATTAAAGAAGATTTAGGGACTAATTCAATACTTGTTTTAAATCTAACGAAAATCGTTCAGAAAAAACATTTGCTCCATTGTCATTCAAATGAATGTTGTCATAGAAATAATCTGGATGATCTAAAAACAACTCACTATAATCCAACAAAGTAACACCATTAGTGGCACAAAAATTCATTAATAATTCTATGCCGGCATTTGGACCGCCAACTGCTTTTCGATACATCGGTGCTATGTAGATGATTAATTTAATACCATGTTCCTGGCACATCTTTACTATTTGCTCAAGATGCGATAAAGGCATACTATGGGGTATCAATTGACCATTATATTTATCTTCAACGAGTATTGGATTCTTTCCTCCAACTGGGTGTGGAGAATAACCATCCTTACGCATACTATTGTTGTCTAGAAAAAATTGAGAACACAAAATACGAAACCCAATTGTGTTGAGCCTATAAAGGTTAGATTTTAACAACAATGAAGGGTGTTCACTACTATGTTCTATAATAGTATCAAGCATTTTATTGCCTGAATTATAATAAGTATTCATTATAGAAATCCGGCCATAGTCATCTGTTATTAAACTTAAATGTGTAAGAGCCAGTAAGATATAACGAGGTTTGTAATGCTTTATAGTCTCATCTATTATATAATCAAAAAAAGGCAATTGCTGAGCACTACAAGCACCATTAAAAACAGTTAAACCAAGTTCTCGAGATAAAACAGATGGTTTTGTGCTATTTATTGCAGTTGATGACCCCATGATAAGAACATCTGAATCAAATTGCTTCATTAGATACTCAATTTTTTCATAATCACCCTTTAAGCCGAGATGCTTTTTCCATTGGTTAAACATACAACCAATTAGCAAATCGATAACAACTAAAGCAACAATTACAATAAAGAAATGTATAAAGTATTTTTTCATAAAGAGTTAGAACTGAAAATAGATAAATTGAGCACTATTAAAATTAGCCATCAAGAATATATAAACAACTAAAACCACAACGGTTCCAAGCATTACCACTCTATTGTTGCTGTGTAACAAATAAACATTTTTCTTATACTCATGACAATATTCACGAAATAGCATGATACCAATACCAAGTAAGCCAACAGCAATATCAGGCAATCCTCTTCCGTTATAAAGACGACCAAAACCGTTACCAAATGATTGCATTATTTGTACAAAGTGATTCAAATCTATACTGCGGAATAAAACTGCTCCAAAAGTAAATAACCAAAATGTGAGAAAACGACGAGACCATTTATACCACTCTTTATTCTTTAGTAAGAATCGTTTCTCAATTTTTTTGCGACGTCTATCCATGGCAATAGTAATTACAAGTAATATACCATGATAGAGACCAAATAAAGCATATGTCCAGTTTGCGCCATGCCAAACACCTATAACTACCAAGTTTACCACTGTTGCTAAATAAAGCCCCCATTTTCCCCAATCTCGCCATTTAACATTAAGTGGCATAAATACATAATCAGTAATCCATGTCGTAAGAGACATATGCCACCGTCGCCAATATTCAGCAACATTTTGGGCAAAGAATGGGCGATTAAAATTCTCTACAACATGGAGACCCATAATCTGTGCTACACCAATTGCCATCTCTGAATAACCGCAAAAATCCGCATACATTTGAATCAAATAGATTGGTGAAGCAAAGAGTAATGATGTTGTATTATGATGATCGCAATTAAGAAAAACTGCATCAGTATATGGAGACCAAACATCAGCAATGCACATCTTTAAGAATAATCCCCACAAGATGCGTTTAGTCCCTTCTGAAAAGTCAATATAGCGTGCTCTTCGAGCAATTCTCAATTGAGGTAAGAACCCCTCAGGGCGGTCTATTGGTCCCGACATAATTGTAGGGAAGAAAGATATATATGTTGAAAACTGTATAAAATCGCGTGTTGGTTGAATAGTCTGCCTATGTATCTCAATCACATAACTAATTAGTTTAAAAGTAAAAAAACTAATTCCTATAGGCATAATAATTGAGAATGAACTACCAATATGAAATCCCCAAGAATTAAATAAAGCAGAAAATTCATTTATAAAAAAGCCAAGATATTTAAAGTAAAACAATACTCCTATACCTAAAATAACACCAGAGGTTGTAAGAATTCTTGATAGTTTTGTACGTGATTCGTTGTTACGAGCAATTGCGATTCCTAAGCCATAATAGATTATACTTACTATAAAAAGTAATGGAACCATGCGCCACGATGCCCAACCATAAAAAAAATATGACGATACCAACAGCCACGCATTTTGGTATTTGGCTTTCTTCTGAAGTAGTGTGAAATATGGCAATAATACCGCAGCAAAGAATGCCCAGAAAACAAGCGAATTAAATATCATGATAAAAAAATGTAATAATGCTATTTCTACTTTTGACTGATAGAATCAACCATCTCACCCACATTTTTCCATCTCATAATTTCCAATGAAGAAAATTTAATGTGGAAGTGTTTCTCTATTGCAACTACAATTTGTATGTGACTTAACGAATCCCATTCCTCAATGTCTTCGGCCGTTGTAGTTTCTGATAACATCAAGTTATCAACATTAAGCACATTACAATAGATTTCAGTCAGCTGTTTGAAAATTTCTTGTCGTTCCATAATACTCTACTAATTTAAAATTCTTTGATATAATTTTTACGAGAAGTATAGTTTTTTACTTCTAAGACATATTTTGCCGTGGGGGAACCAGTAATTGGCTTAAATCCAAGATTAGGATAATGATTTTCCACCATACCGTTTTTTGCCGTGGGCAAGTACTCACCAACAATTCGCTTATAGCCAGCAGCCTTAGCTCGTTCAACCATGATATTTAAAGTAAAGTCTTCCATACTACGTTTGAGTACTCGACAACTCATAAACCAAGTATCTACAAACAAGGATTCATTGTCAATAGGTTTCATTATTACAACTGCAATCAGTCCATTATCTCCGAATTTATCCTTCAGGGTGAAACTCAGGTCAATTATCTTGTCATTTGAAGCAATTGCTTCTATCTCATCCTCAGTATAACGGACTGTACGAAGATTAAACTGATTACTTCGTTGAGATAACTGCGCAACACGTGGTGTGTTGAAGGCAGTAAACCCCTCAACTAATGATGTCATATTGAGTGATTTTAGAAAATCGGCTTCATTTGAAAAAGTATTTTGCAACTTAACACGTTTAGCCTCAATTTGATATTGGCTTGTACGATCTTTATCTGCATTGCTGTATGAGGCAGTTTCAAATAAGTTCAATGAATAGATATACTCCAAATAGTCTGCAGGATCCTCTGGCAACTCTGGAACAGTAATACCAGATATATTCTCTCTTACGATGCTTCTTTCAAATGGATTGTCGTCAAGGAAGACCATCGAGTCAAAGCCAATGTTTAATACTTGTTGTACTGTGTGAATATTGTCAACCTTTGTCTCCCAATTGGCCTGAAATACAGCAATGTCTTCGAGTTTGAGAATCATGTCAGGGTGATGTAAAAAAGGCTCACGTGCTGTCTTATCATTGTTTTTAGACACGACACATATTATTATACCACGTTCACGTAATTTTTTTATCCACATTTGAAACTCTGTAAAGACTTTACCTATTCCTAAACCATGCCCAAGCTGAATTCCCTCTATCCCATCATCTCCGATTACGCCACCCCACAGAGTATTGTCCAAATCAAGTATAAGGCACTTTTTGAATTTACCAATTATAGCATTTATAATATCAATTATTCGTGATGATAAAGCAGGAAGAATGTCAAGGCTTAAAACCATTTCAGTGCTTACATATATGTTTGATGCAAATCCAACATCTCTGCCAATTTTCGCTTCTAGAGCCGCAAGGTCACATATAAAGAGGTTAGAATACCGTCGACTCAATTCCATCAAGCCAAAATTGAGTTTGCGTAGCTGATAAATAAGTGATGACTCCACTCGATTTTGATAACTCCCAAATACACCATCTTCAATCTCAGGATAGTTCAAGTAAATGAATTTTGCATGAGGCAGATATTTATTCTTACACATAGTTTCTACAAAGTCAAGACGTGAAGAAGCCAGTTCTGCCTGCTCATTCTGATTTAAAAGAGAATGCTTTACGGCAAACTTATGAGAAGACTGAAACACCACTACATATTCAGGTGCAAACTTATATAGGTCACTTGTTGGATCAAGTATTTGACGTTCTACTTGATTAAACTCGGCTTCCATAAGTTCAATTGATAGTCCACGCATAGCAGCTGTACCCTTAATTGCAGTTGCTAAAAACTGAGTTGCGGTGTCACCAAGCAAAGCAACACGCACTTTTTGACTAGAATTAGCAATTTTTGCCCATTGCTTTAATTCTCTATATCCATAATCCATAGCGCCAAATAATTATTATAAATCAGACTGTTATATATCAATCAATTAATAATTAGTCACAAAATAATCTCAACTCAACAAAAAAGAAATTTATTTGTAACTCTCATATATAGATTTAAGAATATGCGAAACCGATACAGGAAAATACTTTTCTACTGCTTTGCCTGAAATTTCACCCATTTCACATGCCTTATCTCTGTTTTCCATAAAAAACACAATTTTATCAACAAATGCAGAGCCATCGCCTGGTTCTACCAGGAATCCGTTAGTACCATCCTCAATCATAGAAGGGATTCCTCCAACTGGAGTTGTGATTACCGCTTTACGGTAAGCCATAGCCTCTAGTATTGATAAAGGTAAGCCTTCAATATAGGATGGCAAAATCAACGCATCACAACGACACAACAAGTTATGTTTGGCAACACTACCCACCCAGCCTTCATATTTAACAATACCTTCTAAATTATTTTCTGTTATTTCGTTTTTTAATCTCTCCACTTGCCCATTACCACCCACATGCAATTCAAATTGACCATTCAACTTTTCTTGATTTAACTTGATTGCATTAATCAGATCAAATATGCCCTTTTGGTCATTAATTAACCCTAAAAACAAAACGTGAAACTTGTCGTCTTTTTCTATATTCTCACATTTTGCTGGTTCAGGTATTACATTTGGTACAACAACTAAATTATCAACGCCAACCTCTGTTCGAAACCATTTTGCCCAAGCTTCAGTTAGTACTACAATAGTATCACATTTGGCCAGTGTATGTCTAACAAAACGAATTTCATTTGCATAATATTCTTTAAATCCACCACCATGAATATGGAGAATAATCTTTTTTCTAAATAATTTAGCTAAACCTACAAACCAAGAAGAACGTTTGAAACTAAAATATGATGCTGTGTGGATATGAACAATTTTAATCTGACGTTGAAATGTAAGAGCAATGACATATTGAACCAAAGAAGCAATCAACTTGAAGATTTTATTAATTTGATTTCCTTCGCATGAATTAGCAATATATCTATACTCATTCGCTGGGAAGATATACTCGCGATAATTAAATATCACTTGAGCGACACCTCCTTTGGGCGGTAAAAATTCCGGCCCGACACTCAATAACTTCTTTGATAAATTAGCCGGTATCAATTATCTAAAATTAAAGACCAAAACAACTAATATTGCTGCTATCAGGTACAATTTATCCCAAATAAAAACATGTCGATTTTCATTCCAGCATTTTAGACCATAAACCGCCAAAATAATAGTAAAAGGCATATGTGGCCATTGATATCGATCATGTTGAGCAAACAACATAATCAATAACATGAAAGTATTAAGAATCCAGAAAATCGTTATTCCAATCATCTCAAAACTCTTATTCCGAAATGCTCTAAATATTCCGTAGATAAAAAAGAAAGAATAAAACACCTTACAGAACGATGAAAAGCTATAAAGTGTTATATAATTTTTCCTAAAAAAGTCACCAGTCACAAGATTCGGAAAAGGACCGATTAGTGATGCTAAATAATTTAGTAAATATGTAAAACTACCACCTTGTTGCACTCTATAATTCGCAGCATGTTGAATTGTCTCATAATTAGATCCTTGCATAATTGCCAATTCTTCTATCACTGTATATGCATAAACACTCGCAATATAAATTATAATTATTGTGAAAAAGTACAAGTATCGTTTAACCAAAGGTATACGTAATGCAAGAATATAAAGAAGAACGCACATCAGCATAAAAAACATAGCAGTTCTAAATAGTAAAATTGGCAACGAAAACAACACAGCATAAAATATGTCTTTTGAAAGGAGATGCTTGTTAACACGTATAATGTAATAAATAGCAATAATTATAAACATTACCATGAAATTCTCCTTCAATCCCACTGAAGCTGTATAAACTGCATATAATTCTGTTCCCCAAAAGAAAGCAATAAAACAGGATAAATGTTTTTCAAAAAAGAAATTCGACAACTTGTATAGAAAATAACTCGATATAGATATTACAACCACATTAAAAAGCACTAATAATTGAATGCCAATTTCTGGATCTCCAGACAAACGATAAATCAAATAAACAATATATGTAAAGCCCATGTCGTCTATCTGAACATTTCTTAACTTCATAAATCTGATAAATCCCAACAATGACTGCTCTATATGAGAACCAAAATTATGATAAAGCAACGCGTCTTGAGGCTTATAACCTAATGGATTATTAAAATAATCCATATTAAAGAAACGAAGTCCAAAACAGCATATCAAAAGATAAACGACAAGAATCAACATCGTTCTCGATATCGACAGTTTGTCATATAAGAATGAGAAGAAAACTATCATCCCCATTCCCATAATCTGCATGAACACAATCGAGGAATCTGGAAATTTAGCTTTTTGCGTAAAATAAAATAAAAGAAGAAATAGCAGATAATATATGGCTGCTATACTAAAAAACTTCTTCGTTCCCCAATATCGAAGCAAATTCATTATTTATTCTTTTGATAAAAACTATTTTTTGGCTTTTAATACACTCTTGAGTCTTTTTTTGACAGAAACAATTCTTCTTGTCAAACCCTCTCCAATAATTCTTTCTATTTTCTTTTTAATTCTGAAATATGGATTCTCCCACGATGCCATATAATGATGAATCGAATACGAATTTGATGTAAATGGCACATGTATCAATGCATTTTCTCGGGCAGCAAAATAATCGGCAGGATATATCATTAATCCATCTATTTTCTGAGTCTCATTAACGCTTATCAGTCCTTTAGAATACAGTAACTCTGTTACAATTTTAACTACAGTCAACAAATTGGGCTTCCCATCTACTAGAAACGGTAATTTTCTATAATATGCCAAGACATCTTCATAAAACCCCATCTCCTTATAAGCTGCCATTCCTAACCCAGGAGCTACTTGTAAAGCATTATTCTGTATCACAAAATTTTCGCATCCCATGTAAGGACCTTTTTGAATAATCTCATCCATTGGTTTAATTACCTCAACATCAGTGTCAAAATACACGCCACCATAGTTATACAAAATCCAGAAGCGTGCATAATCACTCACAAAAGCATATTTCTTGCATGCGTATGCCTGCTCTGTAAATGGAATTATGTTCACATCAAAATTATCTTCATTCCATTCCTTAATCTCATAATCTGGAAGATACTTTTTCCACGAGGAAATGCATTTCTTTGCTAATTTTGGGAGAGGGTTACGTCCAAACCAGCAATAATGTATAACTTTAGGTATCATTTAGTTATTGGTTCTTTGTCTTTTAGAGTTATCCTTAAATATAAATACTGTATAAGGGCATGTACTATATAGCCTATCAACACTGCCATAGCTATACCTTTTGCTTGAAATCCAATTGATATAAATAAATACGCAATAACGACTGTTACTATCGACCAGTTAAGATTCATTCCGAACCACATCCACATCTTTGACAAACTAGAGATAGATATACCTAGTACAGTCGAGACTGATGTAAAAATAGTGGAAAAAGCTAATATAATAAGTGGAATAGGATCTTCAAAACCTTCCCCATAAAGGTTCATAATATGATTACATAGCACTACTATCAGTAATGATAATATTGTGGTAATGCAAACATTCAATAAAATATTCGTCCGCAACACTTTCCAAAACTGATTCTTATTATCCTTGTCAATGCTCGACATGATAGGTAAAATAATCTGGCTGATTGTTGCCGGAATAAAAAGAAGAATAAGCTTCCATTGATCAGCAACATCATAGATTGCAAGTTCACCATATCCGGATGATCGTGCAAGTATAGTTCGCAAAATCCAAAATGTAGGGCCGGCTAATAACGTAGAAATTGCAGCTGGTAGTGTATATGAATATAATAACTTTAAATCACTCCGTTTGAAATGCGAGAACTTAATTTCAATATCGTTGGCTCTAAAATCCTTGTTAATCAATATTTTATTGACTAAGGTCTTAAGTATAAATCCACTACCATAACCAATTACAGCTCCAATTAAGCCATAATAATAACCCATCACAACCATCCCTCCTGCTTCAAAAACACTACATACTAAATTGCTAAATGCAATAGCCTTAAAACTCTCAAAACCCGATAAAGTAGCATCTTGAGCTGTATTCAATATTGTGAACAGAAGTACTAATGAAGATATCTTAATAGACAATGCCAGTTCGCTTGCGTGAAGCACATCATTTGCTAATTTTTCTGAGAATAGAAAAACTAATAATGAAACTATTGTTGCAATGAACAAAGCAAACCCATTAGTCAAAAGATAAATTGAACACACATGATCCTTTTCGGTCTTTCTATATTCTGCAATGAATTTTGTTGCAGTAACCCCTAACCCAAAACTACCTAGCACAACAAACATGCCTAATGTTGACTTAACCATTCCAAATTTACCATAATCCTCTTTTCCTAAGATGTGTGCTAATAATATTCCTGCTATCAATACCAGAAGTTTCGATACAGTAGAACCTAATAGAGACCAAAATGCACCCGAGGCCATGCGGCGTGCAATATCCGAGCTTTTATATTTCTCTATTAGTAACCCAACATTCATCATTCAAAAATGAAATGATAAAAAATAGAAGGGAATGAAACCAGTCCAAATGACACTTTTATAATACTTATTATTAAATATAAGCAAGGAATTGAACAACACGTCAACGCTTGTATATATTTCTTTGTTTGGGTCAGATAGGCCACTGTGTAAGAAATCATAATAATAATAAAAATATATAAGTATTCCATGGGTCGCAGCATCGCATAATGTGTGTTCATAAACAGATTTTCATAACATGCACCAACAAATCCCAGTATGAAAAAAAATGGCAAGAGTTTATCATTTTTAAAGTGCAATTTCACTTTTGGAAAATAATAAATAAAAAACAAACATGACAATACCATTATCAAATGCAAAGGCCCCCAATTCACATAGTGAAACTGTCCATTTGCTGCATCCTCCATAAAAGGCCAATATTTGTCATAACCGATTAAATCCAATAAAAATGGCAAACGACTTAATAGTTTAAACCATATTGGCCATATCCCAAGCACTACACATATTGCAAACGCTATTAGTATGTTTCTGGAACTTTCCACTTTAAGTTTAATAAATGAAAGAAAGTAAATCACAATTAGCAGCCATGCAGACTTGTGGATGGTGATTGCTAGCAGTGACAAGATTAAATATGGGATAAATTTACGTTTAACTATCAATGGAATCATAGCAACAAGCAACATTGAAACAGTCCATTGACGCATAAATGACAGCCATTTTAACCCATATGGGCCTAATATCAGAATCATTCCAACCCAAGGCAATAGATACTTGTGATGACGTAGCCCATAATACAAGGCTAAAGCCTGAACAAAAGCCCAAAAACCAAAGTAGAATGAAAAATGAAGACCTGACTTGGCAAATATCCAAGTAATCCAATAAAAACCAATTTCAAATTCTCTCGTAAATTGACCTTTATCTCTAATCTCTTGGAACTCCTTTAAGTACATATCATAGTCTGCACCTGTATGAAACCGCAATCCCATCATTAGAGTAATAACAATTATTGAGACAACGATCTCCCAACTCCAGAAAGAGAGCTCTGCATCAGGTTTCAACAGCTTGAGCTTCTGCTCTCTAGTGTTTAAATGCCAACCTAATGCAAACAGGATTAAAGAAACAGAGATATATACTAATAGACTCTGGAGCATATAGATAAGTGACTATCTCAAGTGTTCTTGAAAATACCGCACAAGTCAATAATTACTTTGTTATCACGCCATGGCAGTGTCTTGAATTGGTCATGAGCGGTTAAAAATACTATTATATCTGCTTTTTCGTAGGCTAATTCATAGTCTGTCAATTTAAACACCTTATGAGTTTTCAGATTTGGTTCAGAAATCATAATGTCAGCATTGTTGCATCCTTGCATCACTTCAGTTGTGATCTGCTTTGCAGGAGATTCTCGCAAATCATCGATGTTTGGCTTAAATGCCAGACCCATCATAGCAACCACAGGCTTGCGTCGGTGTTCAAGTTCAAACTGAAGCATAGCATTTTTCACCTTTTCTGCACACCATTTAGCTTTGTAATTATTGATCTCTCGTGCAGTCGCGATGATTCTTGCCTGTTGGGGATAGGCTGATGTAATAAAGTACGGATCAACTGCAATGCAATGTCCACCTACACCACAACCTGGTTGCAATATGTTTACTCGTGGATGTTTATTAGCAAGAGAAATCAGTTCCCATACGTTAATACCGGCCTTATCACAGATCATTGACAGTTCATTTGCAAAAGCTATTTGCACATCACGACTAGAGTTCTCAGTCAACTTGCACATTTCAGCCGTGCGGGCATTAGTCCTGTGTAACTGTCCTTTAACAAACTGTGAGTAAAACGCTACTGCCTTCTCTGTTGATGCGCTATCTATACCACCTATCACTCGATCATTATGAACCAGTTCATATATGATATTACCAGGCAACACTCGTTCGGGGCAATAAGCAATAAAGATCTTACCTTTAAGATCAGGGCGTTCATTAAATATTATCTCCGACATCTGTTCGGTTGTGCCAATTGGAGACGTTGATTCAATGATAAACAAGTCTCCTTCTTTCAAGAATGGAATTACGTTGTATGTCGCAGTTTTCACGTACGAAATATCAGGCTCATGGTTCCCTTTAAACGGTGTTGGGACAACAATCAGATATACATCACTCACTTGTGGAATTGTCTCTGCATGTAACTTACCTGATTTCACCACATCTTGAAGCAGCTCTTGTAATCCTGGTTCGACTATGTGTAATTCGCCTTTGTTTGTTCGTTCTACAATTGATTGGTTAACATCAACACCAAGTACATTCATGTCACTATACTTAGCTGCCATTATTGCAGTTGGTAAACCAATATATCCTAGTCCTATAAAACAAGCTTTCATTTAATTAATAAACTTATAAGATAATTATATTTATTTTTGATTACCATAGCCATAACCATAGCCATAGCCATAACCGTAACGACGATAGCCATATCCATTTGACTCACTTGTTGTGCCATTAAGCAACATAACCATATTTTTGAAGCGTTTGTCAATGTAATACTTCTCTATTTCTGGTAACATACGACGGTCCAATAGACCAGAACGCAAAACATATACAGTGACATCACTCAAATCATTAATAATCGATGCATCAGCAACTATATCGATAGGTGGACAGTCAATAATTATAAGGTCATATGCTTGACGCATATCTTTGATTAATATCGATAATCGTTCACTGAACAACAATTCAGTTGGATTAGGAGGAATCGTTCCCACTGGCAAAACATCAAGATTGGCATGAATCCTACCCTTAACCATAACATCTTCGACCTTATCATATTGACCATTAAGATAATCAGAGATTCCCTTTGGTGGCGAATCTACAAATGTAGACATCGAGGCCTTGCGCAAGTCAAGGTCAACAAGAAGAATTTTCTTTCCCTTAATAGCAAAACTGGTCGCCAGATTGGTTGATATAAATGTCTTTCCAGAACCAACATTTGACGAAGTAAGCATGACTACTTTATGGTCCTTTCCAAGTACAAACTCAAGATTTGTACGAACCACACGAAATGCTTCATTTATGTTATTTCCATTCTTCTCTTGAACGACAATCTCACGAACCTCTTTACGTCTGTTGAACAAAGCCATAATTCCTCTATGTTTCTTATATGACAACGGAATTTCACCAATAAATGGAACTTTAATATTGTCAAGATCACGTCTAGAGCGTACGGCTGTGTCAAAACTGTTCATAATCAAAAGAATAATTAGCGGCAACAAGAGACCAATAAGCAATGCAATAAGAATTACATTAAATTTAACTGGCTTTGATGGTTTCATGCTTCCTGATGGAGAAGTCAACAGTTTAGTATTATAGGCTGTATATGCTTTAGATAATTGATTCTCTTCTCGTTTTTGCAACAAAAAGAGATATAGCTGCTCCTTAACTTTTTGCTGACGTTCTACTCCAAGCAAATCTTTAGCGAGATTTGGTGTCGACGTAATGCGATCAACAGTCTGATTCTTTGATGCCTCAAGTGCACGTTTACGATCATTAAGAGTTGAGACGACTGTATTTAGAGAGGTTACTATTGATGACCTTATTGCATTAATTTGATTGTCCAAATCCTGAACTAAGGGATTATTCGTACCACTATTCTCAACAAGACTATTGCGTTGCACAACTTTGTCATTATAATCTTTAATTTGGCTGGCAACTGCTGAATTGTCAATACCAGAATTGGCAGGCAATACCTCAAAACGGCGTCCGGCGAGCTGACCTTTTATTAGGTTTGCCATATAAATCTGGTTGTCTAATTCAATAAGTTGTTGACTGGTGTTTTCCATCTTATTAAGATTGATACCAGTCGCTATGGTAAGATCTGGGGTTGCAGTAGCGCTCTTATGTTGCGCGATGTCAGCATCAACATTTCCAAGTTCACTTTCTATTGTACGAAGTTCCTCATCAATAAAGTTACTTGTACTAATAGCCTGTTTATTGATATCTTCAACCCATTTCTTGTTATAAACATCATAGAGTGTATTTAAGATATCCTCTGCCCTCTCATAATTGACATCATTAATAAATACATCAACAACTGATGCACGTTCTTGATTCAGCTCTACTGTAAGTTTGTGAGTATAATTATTTGTTATATCTGTAAGACGATATTTATATACACGAATTGGAGTATCATACTTACCTACATAGTGTTGAGTAGGTGTGACAAGTATTTGTCCAATTGGAGTTTTGACAATCTTTCCCAATGTGCCTTTTATCACTTGTTTGTCTGGCGACTTAATACTATTGTTGGAAAAGTCTGTCAATTCAATTTCATTATTATTGTTCAATGTTAATGTGAAAGATGCAGGATCATCTGGATCAACGTCAGGCAACGACACTGTAACAGGCAATGTCTGTCCGTAAAGTGTAATTTCATGAAAACGACCATCAGTTCTATAATCCATGTCTAGATGCAAATCCTTCACAACCTCTAGCATATAAGACGGAGATGATATACTAATCATCTCATTATAAATATTTGTCTTGTTATTGCCCATCTGAGCAGAAGTGGAGAACTGGCTGAACTCGTTTGATAGAGTGTTGTTCTTTGCATCATCCTTTATTAGAATTGATGCCATACGGCTGTAACTGGGAGTAGCAACCAGCAAGTAAAGAAAGGCAAGACATAATGCTATTACCAAGGAAATCGCGAACCAATACCATCGCGACAAACACATGTAAAGCAACTCTTGAATTTTCTCAAATTCATCGTTCTTGTTTGTGTTATATCCTGTGTTTTTATAATCTTCGGCCATTATTCTATATTATTTAAAGATAAGAACTGATATTGTGGTTAAAAGAGAAGCTAAAGAAATCCATAATGACGGTTGCAAAAAAGCATTACCAGTTGCCGTTGATTCTCTAGCTTTCTTCTCATTTGGTTCAATATAAATCATATCACCTTGCTTAAGGTAATATACTGGAGAAGAGTATAAACTTTGTAGATTTGTTAAGTCAATGCGATAAGCCATCTCTTGACCATCTTCTTCACGCATTACGAGAACATTATCTCGTTTTCCGTTAATTGTAAGGTCTCCTGCACGGCTTAAAGCATCAATAAGTGTTGTCTTGTCGTGATCCATTAGAAAACGTCCTGGTGAATTTACTTCACCAAGCACTGAGTACGTCATATCTAGAAAATCAACTGTAACAACGGGATCTTTTAATAAGGATCGTGAAATAAGTTCATTTTTTATATAATTGGCCACTTCACTACGAGTTTTGCCATTTAATGAAATCTTGCCCATGACAGGGAAATCAATTTCTCCATTCTCATCCACAGTGTAGCTAGCTACTTGACTCGCAGAGAGATTTGCATCACTCTTTGCAGCTGTATAACGACCTACAATCTGCAAATTAAACAAATATGCCAATCCTGGGTCCTTACTGCCAACTAATATTGACAATCGATCTCCCGGCTGAACTTTTACCAATTTAGGTGTTTGAAGTTGTTGAACCTGTCCAGACTGCACATCCTGAAAATATCCAAGTTTTGGCGTCTGACATGAAGTAATAAATAATACCAAGAAAATCAGGTAGATTTTACTAGATACATTAACATGATTTCTTTTCATTGTATAGTAATTTTAAAATTTTGTTTACAATTTATTTCTATAAACCTGAAAACTATATAATTATCGGGTTATAATCTGACTTTTATTTTTTTCAATCTTCCTTTCAATTAATATATTAATGCCAACCCACAACATCAATGATAGAGCCATAAGGACATTTAGATTAATGTATTTAACTAGAAAGATTGAAATATAAGTAATAAATAGAAAAACAAATAATTCTACAATAAGAGCCATATGTTGAGAAAGCCCTAATTTCAATAATTTATGATGGAAGTGATTATCATCAGCAAGAAAAGGATTCTTCCCTTTTAACATTCGATAAAACACCACGCTGAAAACATCATAAAAAGGCAATAGAAATGGTGAAAAACCTAGAATAAAAGGATTCACATTGAATTGCTTACTATTTATATCTTCATTAACTAATATCGCAAATATGAATAACAACACCCCCAATACGGTAGAACCTGTATCACCCATGAATGATTTACTTCTTTTTTTCTCTTTACCAAAGACATTAAAGTAGAAAAATGGGAGTAATGCAAATAAAAACGATAATGACAATAAATAAAACAAATTGTCATTTAAATAAAGGATGATGGTAAAATAACCAAGAGATATTATTGCAATCCCTGATGACAAACCATCAATTCCGTCTATAAAATTAAATGCATTTATTGATAATACTAAAAGAAATATTGTAACAAAATGGCCAAAAGCAGGAGGTATATTGTAAAGAGCCATCAATCCATGAATGTCTTTCATGTAAATACCAGCAAAACAAATAAATAATCCTACAAATATTTGATATGAAAATTTGTTCCTATAACGTAAACCATTTATATCATCATAAAGTCCAAATAAATATATAAGTAATATAGATGATAATACTATTAAAGATTCAAAGAAAAAATCACCATGCACACCTGTTATTGTTGAATTCTTTGAGTATAATATGACAAGAATTACAGAGAATGACACTACTGCTGCCGGCACAAATGCCATTCCCCCAACGCGTGGTATATTACCATGATGTATCTTTCGCCCACCATTGCTATCAAAAATCCTTTTTTGATATGCAAAACTTATTATTATTTTTAATAATATATATGATAATAAAAATGAAATTATTATTAATAAATAATTATACATTATTAGCTACAATTTATCAGGTATATAATTTTAGGACATCAGATGACATTTAAAAGCCTGTCACCCAATGAAATGTGAAGAAAACAATCATTTTATCTCTATCATTTCTTTTCTTGCCATGAAGAATTGTGAACGATAAAGCGTACAAAATTACTATTTTTTTTACAAATACGCAATATTTAAATTCTAAATTAAAAGTAAAAAAAATGGAGACTATATATAGTATAGCCTCCACTTTAAATTATATTTTTTATTTTAAATTACATCATACCGCCCATGCCACCCATGCCGGGATTAGCTGCTGGCATTGGAGTTTCCTCTTTCTTCTCAGCAATAACGCACTCAGTAGTCAGGAACATTCCAGCAATAGACGCAGCATTTTGCAATGCAACACGAGCAACTTTGGCTGGATCTATTACACCTGTCTCAAAGAGGTTCTCATATTGGTCGGTATATGCATTGTAACCGAAGTCTCCCTTTCCTTCACGCACTTTTTGAACCACAACAGCACCCTCAAGTCCTGCATTGTCAACAATCTGACGAAGTGGTTCTTCAATAGCACGACGTACAATGTGAATACCGGTTGTCTCGTCACCGTTTGCTCCTTCCATATTGTCAAGGACATCAAGGCAACGGATGTAAGCCACGCCACCACCTGGAACGATACCTTCGGCTACAGCTGCACGAGTTGCACTCAATGCATCATCAACGCGGTCTTTTTTCTCCTTCATCTCAACTTCGCTGGGTGCTCCAATATAAAGTACTGCCACTCCACCTGCCAACTTGGCAAGACGTTCTTGCAGTTTCTCTTTGTCATATGTAGATTTTGTTGTCTCGATCTGAGCTTTTATTTGAGCTACACGGTCTGCAATTGCTTGTTTATCACCTGCTCCGTTCACGATAACAGTATTCTCTTTATTAACAGTTACTTTCTCGGCTGTACCAAGCATGTCGATTGTAGTTCCTTCCAGCTTCAGACCTTTTTCCTCACTGATAACTACGCCACCAGTCAGGGTTGCGATATCCTCTAGCATTTCCTTACGACGGTCACCAAAGCCTGGAGCCTTAACGGCACATACTTTTAATGAACCACGTAGGCGGTTAACAACCAATGCAGCAAGAGCCTCACTGTCAACGTCTTCTGAAATGATAAGCAATGGGCGACCACTCTGTGCTGTCGCTTCCAGCACGGGAAGCATATCCTTCAAAACAGAAATCTTTTTGTCAAAAATCAAGATATATGGACGTTCCATCTCACATTCCATCTTCTCGGTATTTGTAACAAAATAAGGTGAAATATATCCACGATCAAACTGCATACCTTCAACCACATCAACACGGGTGTCAGTTCCTTTAGCCTCTTCTACGGTAATCACACCGTCCTTATTCACCTTCTTCATGGCCTCGGCTATGAGTTCGCCTATTTCCTGATCATTATTTGCCGAGACACGAGCTACATTCTCGATCTTACTGAAATCGTCACCCACTTCTTGAGATTGAGCCTTAATTTGTTCAACAACAGCAGCAACTGCTTTGTCAATACCACGCTTAACTGCCATTGGGTTTGCCCCAGCAGCTACATTCTTCAGACCTTCTGTTATGATTGACTGAGCAAGAACAGTTGCAGTAGTAGTACCATCACCGGCATCATCTCCAGTCTTCTGAGCGACCTCTTTTACAAGCTGAGCACCGATATTCTGGAACTCGTCTTCCAACTCAACTTCACGAGCAACACTAACACCGTCCTTGGTAATATGTGGTGCGCCAAATTTCTTATCAAGTATCACATTGCGACCTTTAGGGCCTAGAGTGACTTTTACAGCATCGCTCAATTGGTCAACACCTTTTTTTAGTTCCTCACGTGCCTTAATGTCAAATTTTATAATCTTTGCCATGATATTTATCTTAAAATTTAAATTATTCAACAATAGCCAAAATGTCACTCTGGCGCATCATCAACAGTTTTGCACCATCAACTTCAATCTCAGTGCCGGCATATTTGCCATAGAGTACTGTGTCACCGGCTTTTACTACCATTTCTTCATCCTTTGTGCCATTACCTACGGCTTTAACTATGCCCTTTAAGGGTTTCTCTTTAGCGCTGTCGGGGATGATAATGCCGCCAGCAGTTACTTCTTCGGCTTTTGCAGGTTCAATAAGAACTCTGTCACTTAATGGTTTAATTGTCATTTTATTATAAAATTTTAGTTAATATTATATCTGCAATATTTATAGCACTACCCTATTATGCACATTCTGTGCCAAATATTTTCAAATATCAATGAACGACATTTTGTCATAAAAAATAATTCTTTTTAAGACGTTCTTTTTAAATAATTAATGTATCTTTGCAGTCATATTTCAATACTGAAACAATCAACATAAACAAATAAAACAAATTACAAACAAAATGACACAAACTATTCAAAAGACTCTGCGCGATTCAGCCGCTTGGCGCTGGACCGCACTGCTGCTCTTGGCTCTAGCCATGTTCTGCAGCTACATTTTCATGGACATTCTGTCTCCTATTAAAGACTTGATGCAGGAGACACGTGGATGGGATTCTTTGGCTTTTGGCACAATGCAAGGAGCCGAGACCTTCCTGAACGTTTTCATCTTCTTCCTAATCTTTGCGGGTATAATCCTTGACAAGATGGGGGTCCGTTTCACAGCAATTCTTTCTGGAGCTGTGATGCTTGTTGGTGCTATTATCAAGTGGTATGCTGTTACTGACGCGTTCAAAGGCAGTGGATTAGAGACATGGTTTACCAACAACCTGAACTACATTCCCGGATTTGACGAGCTGGGAGTTTCACCTTTCTATGAGGGAATGCCAGCAAGTGCTAAATTTGCAGCCGTTGGTTTTATGATTTTCGGTTGTGGTGTTGAAATGGCTGGTATTACAGTAAGCCGTGGTATTGTAAAGTGGTTCAAAGGTCGTGAAATGGCTCTTGCAATGGGTTCTGAGATGGCGCTTGCCCGCCTTGGTGTTGCAACCTGCATGATTTTCTCGCCTATGTTTGCTAAACTTGGTGGCAATATTGATGTGTCTCGTTCAGTGGCCTTTGGCGTTGTTCTTCTGATGATTGCTCTCATTATGTTCATTGTCTACTTCTTTATGGACAAGAAACTTGATGCACAGACAGGTGAGGCCGAAGAAAAAGATGACCCATTTAAGGTAAGTGATATTGGCAAGATTCTTTCAAGTGGAGGTTTCTGGCTTGTTGCTCTTCTTTGCGTACTTTATTATAGTGCAATTTTCCCATTCCAAAAGTATGCGGTTAACATGCTTCAGTGCAATCTCACTTTTACTGAAGTTGACCCCAATTCATTCTGGGCAGGCAGCACAGTAACAATTGTACAATACATAATTATGCTTGTTGTTGCTGCTACTGCATTCATCAGCAACTTCTCCAAGACAAAAGCAATGAAATATGGAATGTTGGTAGTTTCAGTTATCTGCCTTATTATCTTCTGCTATATGGGTTATATGCGCCAGAGTGCCGAGACGGTATTTGCTGTATTCCCACTGCTCGCTGTAGGTATTACTCCCATCCTTGGCAACTATGTTGACCATAAAGGAAAAGCAGCCTCAATGCTTGTGTTGGGTTCACTCTTACTAATTGCTTGTCACCTCACATCTGCCTTCATCCTGCCAATGTTTAAGGGTAATGATATTGGTGGTATAACCATCGCTTATCTCACTATCCTCGTTCTTGGCTCATCCTTCTCGCTTGTGCCTGCTTCGTTGTGGCCCAGCGTCCCCAAGTTGGTTGACCAAAAGATTATTGGCTCGGCCTACGCTCTGATTTTCTGGATTCAGAATATTGGTTTGTGGCTGTTCCCATTGCTCATTGGCAAAGTGCTTGACAACACCAACGAAGGTGTCACCGACCCAACTAAGCTTGACTACACTTGGCCACTGATTATGCTTGCATGCCTTGGCGTTGCAGCATTGTTGCTTGGTCTGCTTCTCAAGGTTGTTGACAAAAAGAAACACCTGGGCCTTGAAGAACCAAATATCAAGCCTGAAGAGAAACCTGTTGAAGCATAATCAATATTTTTTCAAGACCTATAAGGGCGTGTTTTGCTCCAGTGGCTTGCACGCCCTTTATTTTGCTCAGGATGAATAAAGTAGCACAGAAAATTAACGATTCAACTACAATGCGGTGGCTTGTGCTCGGCATTGTTGCTGTTACAATGATGATGGGATATATTGTTGCAAAGCAAATGTCTCCATTGCAGTATTTCCTTGAGTTACCAACAAGTAGTGGTGGCTTAGGGTGGACAAGTGGTGAATTTGGAGTTTTAGCAGGTTCCCGTGGTTTCTTCAACGTATTCTTGTTAATGCTATTTGTTGGCGGTATCATCCTCGACAAGACAGGAGTTAGGTTCGCAGGAGTCTTATCATGCATACTTATGCTGGCAGGAACTGCAATCGATTATTATGCCATTGCATTTATGGATTCCAGCAACGTTATGCATGCCAACCTTCAGTGGATTGGTTACACTGCTCCCACCATAAAGTTACAAGTTGTTGTTGCTGCCCTCGGTTTTGCCACTTTTGGTGTAGGCTATGAGCTATGTGGAATCACTGTTTCAAAGGTCATTGTAAAATGGTTCACTGGCAAAGAAATGGCACTGGCAATGGGTATACAGGTTGCTTTAGCTCGCTTAGGTACTGCATTGGCACTTGCAGGAGCTCCCCCATTGGCCGAACGATTCTCTCTGAGCACTCCAATCCTTATTGGTCTGTTCGCAGTTGGTGTAGGATTAATAATCTATCTGCTTTATTGCTCTATTGATCGTAAAGCAGATTCTGAGCTAAAAGATGCAAAAACAAGCGAAGACGAGAAATTCCACTTTAGCGACATGAAGGCGACAATAAAGAATCCAGGATTCTGGCTTATCACATTATTATGTATGCTATATTATTCGGCACTCTATCCTTTCCTTGATTTTGCTACCAAATTAATGATTTCAAAGTATGGAGTTGACCCGTCAATTGCTGGCTCCATTCCTGCAATCCTGCCATTTACATCAATTGTATTAACCCCATTGTTTGGTGGCATGTATGACAAAATAGGTAAAGGCGCGACAATTATGATTATTGGAACCGTAATGCTCACTTTGGTCCTTGTTGTATTTGCTCTACCTTTCAATTCCAGTGTGCTGGCCATATGTCTGATGTTGATTTTGGGAATTGCTTTTTCTTTGCTTCCAAGTGTATTGTGGCCCGCTGTACCCAAGATTGTACCCATGAAGCAACTCGGCACTGCATATTCCATTATTTATTACATTCAGAATATCGGACTGATGTTGATTCCCATTGTAATTGGTGGTGTACTTCAACGTAACACAATTGGTACCACTGTAGACTATACTGAGGCTATGTGGATCTTTACCGGCATAGGCATTGCTGCAATAATAGTATCGGTTATGCTACTTGTCATTGACAAACATCGCAATTATGGCTTACAAAAAGCAAATATAAAAAATTAATAATCGACATACATACAAAAAAAGGAGTTCACCTAAGTGCTTGAACTCCTTTGCTATATAATAAAATATTTTATTAAAACATCTTTATTACTTGCTCAATTGTTAGGATATGGACAACGGTTTTGCCATTAGGTGTATATTTCCCTTTTTTAAGAGATTTCCAATCACTGAATAATGCCATCATTTCTTCTTTATTAAGTACACGTCCATAAGGGATAGCTGCCCTTGAAGCTATTGCAAGCGCAATTTTTTCATAGAGCTTATCTTTGAGATTATCACCATTACTTACTGTATTTATTACTTCTTGTAAAAGATCTATTACATTGACATTATCGAGACCAGGGGGAACCGAATTGATTGACCAATCATCTCCACTCAATTTTGAAAGTCCAAAACCTGCTATTTCCAAATCTTTTTCAATCTCTTCAAACACGGCATTCTGAGAGGGAGTCAAATGCATCAATTCAGGAAACAGTACACGCTGAGAAACAACATTCATTCCATCAATCTGATTCATTAATCTTTCATAAAGCACCAACAAATGTGCGCGATGCTGATCTAGAAACAGCACTCCTTCATCGACAATAGTTATCAGGTATCGATTATTAAATTGTAAAACGCCGTTTACGCTGTCATCTACACCGAGTAAGGGCCTAATGGTTGGCTTAGAATCATTTGATGGTGTTATCTCCGACATCTCATCAAGACCCTGCTGCTTTGAGTTCTCAAAATTCTTATAAAGTTCTTCCCAATCAGGCAATGAATTTGAACCATAAGGCTTTTTACTACCTCCACTATTATTGTATTGTGCTTCGAAAGGATTATATCGTTTGTCTACACTAATGTCTGGAACCTTAGATGTATGAGGCAAGGTTGTTGAAGGAATATCTGGTGCATCCTGTCTGTCAAAATCAATAGAAGGCACAACATTGAATCGTCCCAGTGTCTCTTTTACCGCTGCTGAGACAATCTGCCAAATTGGCATCTCATTCTCAAATTTTATTTCTGTCTTTGTCGGATGTATGTTCACATCTATTGTTTCAGGCTCTACATCAAAGACCAGGAAATAATATGGTTGTGTATCTTCTGGTATCAACTCATTATAACTTGTCAGAACAGCCTTATGAAAGTAGGGATGACGCATAAATCGTCCATTGACGAAAAAGAACTGTTGAACGTTACGTTTGCGAGCGTTTTCGGGTTTACCTATAAATCCGTTTATCTTTACCAGGGAGGTGTCAATACTCAGTGGTATAAGTTGTTGATCAATACTATGACCAAATAATGCAACTATGCGTTGTTTAAACGAACTTGCATTAAGCTTGTACATCACATTCCCATTGTGGGTAAACGTGAAGTTAACACCAAAGTTTACCAGAGCGAGTTTTTCAAACTCTTTAATTATATTACTTAGCTCAACTTGATTACTCTTTAGGAATTTACGACGAGCAGGGACATTAAAGAATAAATCCTTTACCATGAAGTTGCTGCCTTCAGGACACACATCTGGCTCCTGAGATTCGCAATGCGATGCATTAATGAGCAATTTTGTACCTAGCTGAGCACCTCTCGCACATGTTCGCAACTCAATGTGAGATATAGCTGCTATCGAAGGTAATGCTTCACCACGAAAGCCCATTGTGTTGAGAGAAAACAAATCGTCGGCCTTCCTGATTTTGGATGTGCTGTGACGCTCAAATGCCAAACGAGCATCAGTATCACTCATTCCCACGCCATTATCTATGACCTGAATCAGTGTACGTCCTGCATCTTTAAGAACAATCTGAATATTTGTCGCTTGTGCATCAATAGCATTCTCAACAAGTTCCTTGATAACTGAGGCAGGCCTTTGAATAACTTCTCCTGCAGCAATCTGATTGGCCACCGAATCAGGTAATAATTTTATAACATCGCTCATGTCACCATTCTTTTTTAACGTCGTTCTATTGTCCTGCGGGTTGTAACAGCTTCACCAAAGATTTGCCTCATTTCTGCGCTAACCTCAAGGACATCCATAGGAGCCTTGGGACGAATGCCATCATACCAACGGAATTTGTCTATTCTCAATTGGCTTTTTTTTGCTAAGAACAATGGGACAACCGTTCCTGAAACATCAGGCCACATTTTAATCTTATCTACCTCTTGCTTTGGCTTCATGTCTATTGTCAAATAGGCACTTGTAGCATTGACAAGTTTGTTGTAGGAGGAATCATTCTCCATAGGATAAAACAAGGCTTCCACGTCGCCAGAGACCTCAAGACGGCGAAGTTCCTGATTCTCAAAAGTGGCATACATTGTGCGACCACTCAATTGGTTATAGTAATCTTCACCCAAGTGCTCAACAAGCAATCCAGTCTTGGGCAATGTGGCCCAATCGACAACCGAATCCTTAACATGTACATTTATCTCTTCTCCACTAATCTGTCTTCCTTCACTCCAGATGATTGCATGACGGTACAAGTTTAAGATGCTGTCTTGTTCACTCACTGCAGCAGAGTCACACACACCTTGCAGATCTTTTCGGTAGAAACGGACATATTTGTTAGCAATAAGAATCCTTGTGTCTTTGTCAACCGTTATAGTGCGGAGTGTGTCAGCATGGATATAAATAGTATCCTTTTGAGAGAATTCACGAGCCAATGCATTTTCAGTCACAAATGATTCTTGAGTCTTCTCATTGTGATAGCCCACATCGCCTTCAAGGATTACTTTATTTTTCATGTCAGTCAGCACTACATGACCACGAGCCTTACCCACACCATTGCGACGGTCATAATCCATTATGTCGCCAGTTAGTACCCGTTGAGCTTTCTCATCGGTAAGTACCACATTGCCCTCGGCTTGTCCTATATCATTCTTGCGGTCATAGTATACCACGTCGCCAACTATGGTCTGGCCATCCTTGGCTTTAATAGTAGAACGATTATATAATGTGCCGTCTTCGCTCGACAGATTATACCACCCACTAGTAGTGTAAATGACATTACCATCAGCAAGCGAAACAATCTCAGTATAATCTTCGATTGTTGCAATGTGAGTGCGCATATCATAGTCAAGCACATCGGTACTCATTTTCATCTTACTGTTGGTTAAGCGCACGTTGGAAGTAAACTGCACTTTCTTAGTGTCATGTTCATAACGAGCGACTCTTGAAGTAATGCGTGTACCAGAATTGTCAACCACTGTTCCGCCGTTGAAATAACGCGCAACATTGTTTAGCATATCATAGTCAAGACTGTCAGTTGTCACAGTCATTGACCGATTAACGACTCTTACATTGCGACGCAGTTTTGCAACTTCTACATTCCCAAAATAATGCATTCGGTCACAATATGCTTTCATAGTATCTGCCTGATTCATCACGACATGACCAAAAGCGTCCAATGAGCCAGAAGCTTCATAAAAGTATGCACTGTCGCAAGTGAGTGTCATATTACCTCGGCGAAATCTCACATTTCCTCTGAGCACACGATACTCTGTGCTTCGTTGTTCGTTGGAAATCAGCACATCGGCATTCTCAAGAAACACCTTTCCTGGGTCAAAACGATTTGCATCGGGAATTATTGGAGTAATTCTTCTCAAATGTTGGGCTGTTGCTCCGTACTTTGCCGCCACAGCTGGTTGTTGCTGTTGTGCAAAGGCTATACCCGTCACCGAGAATAGAGATAACATCAACAGCAATCGCAACGAAATGTATTTCACACTCCGTGTCAATTTACTGATGTTGATATTATATCTATTGTTAAGCAACTAATTTATTTGTTTTTATTCATCCAGTTATACTTGAAGTCGCAATTGCGCCAACCTTCTTCAATATATACGTATGTGGATTTTTGCTTTTCTTCCACCCATTTCTTAAGAATCTCTTCTCGCTTATGATTCTCATACAGGTCTTTTAGAACTTGATAGTCCTCAGCAAAATCGGCACGGTGGCTGTCTTTGCGTTTAGAGAGCTTGACGATGGCCACTTGTTGACGATTGGTTTTGGGATTCATCATAACAAATGGTTGTGAGACGTCGCCTTCTTTGAGAGTAGCAACAACTTTACCTACCTCAGCTGGAAGATCAGCCATCTCAAACATATTGCTGTGTGTTTTCTCATTAAGCATTATACCATTATTGTTACGAGAATCTTTGTCTTGTGACATATAAAGTGCTGCTTGCTCAAAAGTGAGACCGTTTTTCTTTGCCTGTATATCGTCTTTGAGAGAGTCTAGTTTAACAATTGCTTCATCTATATCCTTCTGGGCCACTTTGGGACGAAGAAGAATATGGCGAGTGTTGATGCGATCTCCACGCTTTTCAATTAATTGTATAATATGAAAACCAGCTTCTGTTTCAACAATTTTTGACACACGTTTTGTGTCATTAAGATTGAATGCAGCTGCTGCATACTCCGGTAGCAACTCTGCACGTCCCCTAAAGCCCACTTCTCCTCCATAGGTTGATGAGCCATCTTCACTATATAAAATTGCCAGTGTTGAGAATTCCGACTCTCCATTGTTAACCTTTTGACTGTAATCGCGCAATCTCGCTTTTACTTCATCAATCTGTTGTTGAGGAATAACTGGATTTATTGTAATTATTTGCACCTCTACCTGTTGTGGTATTGTCGGAAGTGAGTCTTGGGGCAAGGAGTTAAAATACCTCCTAACGTCAGCGGGAGTTGCTTTAACATTCTTGGTCAGTTTTCGTTGAACTTCCTGAATAGTATATTGATCTCGAACAACATCAATTAGCTGTTCCCTAAGTTCAGGCAAGGGTTTTCTAAAATACTCCTCAACCTTCTCACGAGACCCAAGATTTGCAATAAAGTAATTGATACGTGATTCAACACTCTGTATTACAGTCGAATTTGGTATCTCAACAGTATCGATTTTGGCTTGATGCAAAAATAGTTTTTCAACTGCCATACGTTCAGGTATCACACAATAAGGATTCCCATCAATTGGAATTCTCTCATATAGAGCCTGCTGATATTGCTCTTCAATATCTGATTTGAAAATTGGCTCATCGCCTACTACCCAGGCCACTTCTTCAGCGACGTTGTTCTGCGCACTCATGCATAATGCCATTAACGACAAAATACACCACAGCAAAGTTCTAAGTTTCATATCTAATAATTATTTTTTTCTTAATCAATAAATGTCCAAGTGCCAATATCTAAGCGACAGATGTTAAGCAAATGATTTAACTTGCAAAGTTCTTTATTTTTTATGACTTCTCAAAATCTATTTCATTTAATTATGCTTAATAATATTATATATCTACAAAAAACACCTCGTTGTGAATCAAATGCGAGTCACAACGAGGCATTTATTTGTTTATCAGATTTATTATCTTGCTGTTGAATACTTCTTTCTGACCTGATCAAGAACTTTCTTGTCAATATTCACTTTATACTTTTTATGCAAACCATCAAGCCATTGTTGCTCGAGAATATCTTGATAGTCACTAGAAACCATGCCGCGAACGTCAGACAAATCTTCTGGTTGAGCAATTATTCGTCCCACAAGTTTACTGTAAACTGGATATCCATTATAGGTCGATGCTGTCTCAGGACCGCCAAATGCAATATGGTCAACCATCGCATCGTCTCCTTGTTTTGAAACAACACGCAACATCTTTATGTTACGGCCAAATTTTATATTCAGTTTGCTAGTTATTGAATCAACTGGCTCATTCTTCCATTGAGAAGCAGCCGCTAGAGCCGCTTTAAGAATAGAGTCATTCTTTGCACAAACCATTATGCCTTTGAAATGAGGTTGATCCCATTTGTATTTGTCACGGTTAGCATTAAAGCATGCTTCTAGACCTGCATCATCTTTCTTTGCTTTATTCCAGACCTCTTGGTTCATTGCCTCAAATAGTAATGTTCCATCACGGTATTCGTTAAGTAAATTGCGATAGTCATCATTCAAGTCAATAAGGTTGTCAGCATAGTGCTTCATAATTGTACTTCTGGCGATACGATCAACATTGCCTTCAATCTCAGCTGCTGCAATCTCATCATTTGCATATTTTGATTTTGTGTTGAGATATTTAACCATACTTGACAATGGTTCACTAAGGTTCTTGCCATAAGTGAACATTGGAATTTTAGACTTAGCGACAACATCGGTTACAAAAGTGGAATCAAAGCCTCCGTGTTTTTTCAGTTCTGTCATCAAATAACTGTTCAACTTGTCATTTTTCTTGTAATTAAGCTGTTTCATTACCTGATTTGTACGGCTGTCGATTGGCATGCGAGAGCGCTCGTCATTCTTTATCATGTTCTCAATAGTAGGACGCATCTCTTCAAGGTCACCAACTGACTTGTGGCTGTATTTCTTTATGATGTGGTATCC
>JAEEGL014061653.1_pt1 | contig 32553 bp, 29 predicted proteins | sample 9134231 | NCBI WGS metagenome assembly JAEEGL01 (sample SAMN16246548, study PRJNA631951) | gut metagenome | biome: gut microbiome; feature: rumen; material: fiber-attached | host: Bos | place: Iran: Karaj | collected 2018-10
GCCGCTTGCTCGCGGCGACTGTTCACAACTCTGCGCTTCACGGTCCGTTGCCGCGCGTTGCAAACGGCCAAAGGCCGTTCACAACGCTTTACGCCCTCAAGGCAATCATTCAGGGCCACCGTGACGCCTGAGACTTCAAAGATTTTTCATGACAACTTTAAGCTAGGACTTGACACTTACGGGCTCCCCCAAAGCAACCAAAGTCCTGCGTCTTACGTCCCACGTCCCTCCCACGCCCTCCCACACCCCACAAAAAAGCGCGGGCGAACTCGCCCGCGCACACCAACGCGCCGCACCTCGGGGAAGCGGCCGCTTCTGCCCGCCCCTCGCGCCGGGAGGGTCGCAACTTGTTGCGACCGCCGCCGCCCCCTCACACGCCGTAGCGCTTGACCACATGCGCATCCTCCACCATTCGCCTGCGCCCCGAACGATCCTCCACCGTCGCATAGGCAGGCACCGTCATCTCAAATCCCATCGCCGCCCACTGCTGCTCCAACTGCCGCTGGAACAGAAGATACGTGTCAATCGCAAATCCGCCGACCGCACTGATCATCCAAAAAATGCCGCCCATTCCTCCGGGGGAGAATATCGTAGCCTCGGCCATATTCGTCACAAGAAAAACCGTAAAGAGTGAACTCGTCACGACATATCGCCTTCGTACGCACCCTACATAGAATGTAATCAAGAAAATCAGAAAACATCCTGCACCCAATATCCCTGTCTCGCCGAGTATCATAAGTGGTGCTACTCCTTTCTCAATCGGCGCTGAAATGATGAACCCCTTGTTCTCGCGTACGAGATCCTGCGTGAACATTGCCACCTGGAAGCCACTTCCGAACAACGGACTACGCCGGAATTCAAACAAACTATATTCCATCAACCCAGAGCGAGTAGACGTCAACGCCTCACCAAGTGAACGTTGATCCGCCCCGACATCGCTCGTTTTACGAAGCCATCCCGACAGGAACCCGCTCTTCGTCTGCATAATAAAAACACCAACTATAAGCAATGTCATACCAACCCAAATTCCCATGTTTAGGTGTGCCTTCGCTCGTGGTGGCAACTCCGCTTTACGTACCACGTAAATACTTACCACAAAGAATGAAGCAACGAGCGAAATCAATCCCACGCGTGAACGCGTCATATAGGCTAGCGGTAAAGCGGCAACGATAATCATCATGTGAAGCCACCTGAACCGTCGTTCCAGAAGGAGCATATCGCACATGACCCAACCAACGACAAGCGCGAGAAGCGGTGCGAGTGCCTGTGAATGGTTCGTGATACCACAAAACAATGTCGTGAGGTCATCTGCCTGCCGTTGGTAAAAGACTTCTCTCGCAAGTGCGACACCCCCTTCACTCAAGACATGGCGCAAACCAATCGCATATCCTATCGTGGGAAATGGAATCGTTGCAACGCTTCCAAAAGTAGTGATACATGAAAGCGCAAGAAAGAAGCTTCGCAACAACAACACGTCCTTCGGGCGGTGTTGTAGATTCTGCGTACCAAACCAAATACCCAACAAGAAGACACTAAAGTTAATGAGCTTCATGTAACTTACACTTGGCACCCACCCATCCGCCGAGGAGATGATGGCAATCATGAGAAATGGGACGATACCGGAAAATGGCAACCGATGCCGTCCTTGGCGAGACGCCCCGCGCAAAGCCAGAATCAAGCCAATCAAGAGCGGTCCAAACCGAACAGAGAAACCATAGACCGACGACTCATTGTTGACTAAGGCAGGATTCAAGACAACAAAGAACGGCATCATCACAAAGAACACAAGAGACCACCCAAGCTGGTTGGCAAGAGCACAGAAAATACCCACCAGCGCATATACAGGCATGATGTACCCACGCGTCAACCAATTAAGGACGATCATGAGCACCGTCAAAACGGTCATCCGCAACGTCAGCTTATAGATGCCCGTATCTTTGAAAAATCCCGAAGTCTGATCCATTGTCGAATTGATCTCCTCACATTCTGCTGGTTAGCTCGTCAACCATGTACATTAGCACTCCTGAAGATTCCTGAACAAGCCGTCGTGTCCAAGCATCTTCTGATAGACATCCCGCAAATTAATCGCAACTGGATTCCACATGAAATTCGCCTCAATCATCTTTCGTCCAACTTCTCCCATCGCACAGCGCTCCGCATCCGGCAAATCAACAGCATGCCGAATAACCTTTGCCAACGGTTCAATGCCAAGGTCAACCCACCAACCACATGTCCCGTCAATATCATGCCACGGCGTTCCCTTCGTAGTAATCACCGGCAACCCGGCATACAAGGCTTCCGCAATGACGATGCCGAAATTCTCCGTATAGGTCGGCAGAACAAAAAGATCCGCCCGCCGATAGGCGTTCCATTTCTTCTCATCCGACAATGCCCCTGTAAAAATAAAATCAGCATTCAACCCTAATTCACTTACCCGTTCGTGAACATGTCGTTCGCACAACCGCTCGTCCTCATTGGCCGTCGTATAGACGAGCTCACACTCCCACCCCTCTGGTTGGACGCGCCCCCACGCCTCAACAAGTTCAAAAATACCTTTATTAGCCACCATCCGACTTAAGAACAAAGCTCGATGTTTCGAGCCATGTTCACGCGGTGGCAAATCACGTGGTACATTTACGCCATTCGGCGAAACAATAATGGGATTTCTAAACCCCAGTTCCTGAAAACGTTCCGCTTCACTGGACGCGGTCGCATGCAACGCCGCCGCCTGTCGCAAGTCACGGTCTTGATATAATCTCCGGGCAATCCACTTCTTCAGCCATTTATGCTCCAATGCCCAAGGCTCCAATGATCCCCGCGGGGCAATAATATAGGGGATTCTGCTTTCACGCGCAACAACTGACGCTGCATGCAGATCAAGCGTCCATATTTGGTGTAGATGCAAGATATCCGGATGGATTCTCTCAATCGCACCACGAACAAACCGTTTCCATGCAAAATACCCACGCGAACCTGCGCACAAGAAAGTGGCTGCATCAAATCCCGAAAGCCAAGGAACCTCGCCCGGCGTCATTGACAACAGCCAGGCTTCAACACCATTCTCGCGCAAAGCCGTAACAAGTCCCTGCGTTGAGCGAGCAGGGCCCCCGCTCTCTCGAGCAATCGTCGGAACAATATGCAGGACACGCATGTACAACTTCGATCTACTTGCGCAGACTCTTCGCCACGTCGCGGATGATGTCCGTGAGCGTCTTCTTGGGTGCGAAACCAATCAACCGCTTCGCCTTTTCGATGGACGGCACGCGGCGGCGCATGTCCTCGAAGCCACCGTCCTGGTAGGCCTCTTCGTAGGAGATGTGGATGATGTCGCTCTTGGACTTTGTCAACTTCTTGACGAGTGCCGCCAACTGGTTGATCGTCACTTCCGTCGGATTACCGAGATTCACCACCTCGCCAAACGCCTTGGGCGTTTGAAGCAGAATCTTTTCGAGGGCCTGCACGACGTCTGCCACATGGCAGAAGCAACGGCTCTGCTCGCCGTCATCGTAGACCGTGATCGGCTTGCCCGCAAGCGCATTCTTGACGAAACGCGGCACCACCATGCCGTATTGTCCTGTCTGGCGCGGCCCGACTGTGTTGAAAAGACGTACCACGACGACGGGAAGCTTCGTCTCCCTGTAATGCGCAAGCGCCAAGAATTCGTCCGTGGCCTTCGCATTCGCATACGACCACCGGCGGATGGAGGTCGCCCCCATGACGCGGTCGTCGTCTTCGCAGAACGGCACCTTCGCGCCCTTGCCGTAGACCTCGCTCGTCGAGGCGACAAGAACCTTCCGCCGATAACGACGGCAGGCGTCAAGGACAGTGGACGTGCCGCCGACAATCGTCTCGATGGTCTTGACCGGTTCGTCGATGATCAGCTTCACGCCCACGGCGCTCGCCAGGTGATAGACCGCATCGCACTCGCGGACCGCCCGATCGACAACGGTCGTATTCAGCACCGTGTCGATAATCACGTGGAAATTGGGGTTTCCGTCCAGGTGTTGCACGTTTTCGAAACGCCCCGTGGAGAGGTCGTCCAATACCGTGATCTCATGCCCTTTCTTGAGCAGCAGATCGCACAGATGCGAGCCAATGAAACCGCATCCGCCTGTTATCAGAATCTTCATGTTTCTTTTCCTTCGTTGGGCTTTAGTATAGCATAAATCAGTCTTAAGTTCCACAGCGCACGCACCTTACCAGCGGGAGGGCCGCGCTCCTGCGCGGCCGACGCCCCCTAGCGCAACGCGGCCATGAGGGACCGGGCGAAGATTTCCGGCGAGAAACCCTGCGCAAGCTGCACGCTCAACGCCTGTGCGGCCTCCAACTTCTCCTCGGGCATCGTCATGAGCTTCTCAAAACCCTGCTGGAACTCCTCCACGCTCGCTGGATCGAAGAGCGCCGCATTCTCCTGACGCGCAAAGTCGTAATGCGCCCCCACCGCCGTGCTGAGCAACAACAGACACCCGCTCGCCGCCGCCTCATGGACGACCACGCCCCACTTATCCGAGAAACTGCCGAGCACGAACCCGCGTGCGTCGCGGTAGAGCGCCCCCAGCTGCTCCGCCTGGACGAAACCATGGATGTGGACGTTCGCGGATTCCCGCTTCTTCAACTCCCCCTCCAACTCGCCGCCACCATAGACATCGAGCGTCCATTCCGTCTCCCCCAGATGCGCAACCGCCTGCTCAAACGCCATACACATCGCGAGGACGTTCTTGTTGGCATCGTAATGTCCCACATAAATGAATCGTTTCGGACGCTCCTTCAACGGCGGACCGTTGAAGAACAACTTCGGATCGGATCCATACAGCCCCGTGAACACCCGCGATTCAGGCAAGCCATAATAATCAATGAAGTGCTTCTTGCCACCCGCGCCCACCACGAACACCTTGTCGAAGAACGGCGCAATCAGCAAGCGAAAACGCCACTTGCGGATGAACTGCTTGAGGTTCTTCTTGGTGAACGCCTCGTCCGATGAGACGATCGTCCGTCCACCGTGCTTTCGCACCTCCTTCGCCCAACGCATAAAACAGGGATTCGCCCATCCGCCCGCGACGATTGCATCCGGCATCTTTCCAACCACCTCGGTAATCGTCCGCCGGTCATCCCGTTCAACGTCGATTACAGGGCACCCCGTCATCTCTGACGTGCCCACATGACTGAATCGCTTGGATGGTACGCGCAAGACGCGTACCTCGTCATTGCATAATCGAACAAACGCGCCAATTGAGCGCGCAGCATAAACTGGCAACATTTCCCAACAAATTACAGTCATCCGATTTCTCCCACTTCCTGAACCAAACAACGCCTTGTTGTCACAGGTTCTCGATGCGCTTCTTCAGAAGCTGACTAAATTTCGTGGCTCCCTGCAGATTCAGATGCGAGGGATCCACGAAGTCATCTGTGTTGAAGTCTTTGTCCATCAACAAGTTTATGACACGATGTTGTCCTTTCAATCCACTCAAGAAACTTTCAAGTTCCTGCTCTCCCGTGTAAAGTCGCTTCCAGGATGGCGATGCCGGTGCCACCACCCAGAACACGCGAACATTCGGACGTTCCTTCAAAAGCCGTTCAATCATCTCTAATTCTTTCCTCGCCTCGGCATTTGGTCCCCCAAACGATTCCGGCTTGAGCGTCGCGTCAATTATCTTCCATTCCTGCTCCGTTCGGCTTCGCATGGCCAACGCCGCACCGTGATCCACCTTCTTCGTCACGGCCTTCCGAGCGTTGAGCCAGGCCGTCAGGTTGGCCCGAAGACATCCCTGAAAACGGATGCCGGGCAACCAGTCCGACAATGAAACAAGTCCCTCTGGCAACTCATTCCGCACATGAGATTCCACTGCGGCCAACCCATACTGACCGGCAAAGCCCGATTTCTTTTCCGTCCCATAGTAGGCGAATCCCCAAGGATCGAAGTTGACGATAATGTCTCCCGACATCTTTCGCTCCAAGACCATGCGAAGGTGAAACAGCGTCTCACGGATACAACTTCCGCTAATCCCATAGTTGAACACATTCGTTCCAAGTACCGATGGGGCATAACACGTTTCAGCGCGCGACGAACCCAGAATCGGGGTTTCGGATATCTCGGTTTTCGTGAGAAGCCGTTCCAGTTTGTAGGCCGAGTTGCCGGGCGCGTGACGGATCAGCCACACATTCGCCGCATCGTAGACCGCCACCCAGGCCACAACCCAGGCAACGATACCGAGCATGATCAACAAAAACTTTTTCATGTAGCAATCACTTAGGCGTTGTCCAAAATAACTCGTACACTACCCGACAGGGGAACTAATCAGAGTGAGTTACCCCATGCCTGCGGCGCTTAACACGGAGATTGGGAGATGCCACGGAGACACGGAGATCATTTTGGAGTTTTGCTTTGCACACACGAATGGCAGGACCTCTCAATCAACTTGAGATTGTTGTTGTTCTGTGCGAAGCTCATTCTCCATAACAATCTCCCTGTCTCCGTGAGTTCTCCGTGCTCTCTGTGTTGCCGTCGGCAGACATGATGCCGCTTGGTGAATTTCGCAGATGCGCCACATGTCACTTTAGTGTAAAAGTTATTTTTGGACAAGCACTTAGAACTGGAAGTAGATGAACTCACCGCCACTTGGAACGGCAAAAAAGACCGTGACGAAGGAAACGACCAGAATGTAAACCATACGGGCTTTCGTGGTGCGGAACGCACAGTCGCGCGGCGCCACATAGCTCAGAAGCAGAAGTCCCACGGCAAAGAAGCAGAACAGAAGCAAAACTGGCCCCAGCCCCGCACACGTTGCCATCATGGATCCGAAGAACTCGCAATCAGCAATTCGGCGGAGGTATGCCATCAAATCCGTAAACGTCCGCGCCCGGAACAAGATCCATGCAGCAAACACACCGATATCAACAAGAATGACATTCAAAACCGAAGGCAACTTCAAAGACGGCCAATAACGCTTTCGTAGGATCCCGCCAGTGAGAAACACGGCATGAACCGCGCCCCAGGCAACAAACGTCCAGCTCGCCCCGTGCCACAAACCGGAAAGCACGAACACAATCCACGTGTTGACGATCAACCGGTGGAACGGCACGCGATTGCCTCCCAGGGGGATGTACACGTAATCCTTGAACCAAGACGACAGCGAGATATGCCACCGATGCCAGAACTCGCCGAACGACTGCGACAGGTAGGGACGGTCAAAGTTGAGCATCAGCTCAAAACCGAAAAGCCGCGCAAGCCCGCGCGCGCAGTCCGAATAGCCCGAGAAGTCGCAATAGATCTGAAACGAAAAGAAGAACGCCCCCAGAAGACACGCCGTCGAATTGTAGAGCGCCGGATGGGCGAACGCCTGGTCGACATACAGGGCCAGCGTATCGGCGACGACCATCTTCTTGAAGAGGCCGTAGACGATCAGGCACACGCCATGGAGCGCCTGGTCGCAGTCGAATCGACGGGGGCGCCGGAACTGTGGCAAAAGATTTGCCGCGCGCTCAATGGGTCCGGCCACGAGCTGGGGGAAAAAGCTGACAAACGTGAAGAACGCAATCCAGTCCCGGACCGGCGCGATCTTCCCCCGATAGACGTCAATGGTGTAACTGAGCGCCTGAAAGGTGTAAAAAGAAATCCCGACCGGCAGAATGATCTGCAAGACCGGGACATTCGCCCTCATGCCGAACATCTGCAGCAGAGAAGCCGTCGACTCCAGAAAGAAATTGCAGTACTTGAAAAATCCGAGAATGGCCAGATTGAGGACGAGAGAGACAATGAGCCAGCATTTCCGATGCCGTTGGCCGTCCGCGCATTTCAGGCCTGTCAAATAGCTCACGCCGGACGTAAAGGCGATGAGTCCCATGAAACGCCAATCCCACCATCCGTAGAACACGTAGCTCGCCAGCAAAAGCCAGACGTTCTGCGCCTTGACGCTCCGCGCAAGCGCAAACCAGTACACGCCGAAGACAATCGGGAGAAAAATGAGGAATGTCAACGAGTTGAACAGCATCGCCCGGTCACGTGAAAAATCTTATTCGTTCATTTTTACCACGGAATACACAGAATACACTGAAAACTTGAACTCCTTGATTCTATAATTCTGTGCTCCGTGTATTCCGTGGTTAAAAATCAATAAAAACACCCGTCACCCATCGCCGGACGTATCCGCCAATTTACCGCCTGATTCCAACCTTCATGTGTCCGCAAGGGCGAATCCTTGTGTGCCCCCACAACTACATACTGCGTGGTAAAAGGAATTAAGAGTCGTTTCAAAACTTTAATCACGGCACTCTCTTCAGCGCCAACAGAGACCACAACGGCATCAGTATTCCGAATAAGTAGCTTCGCTGCGCGCAACAACATCCACGGTATTGCCGACTCCGCTCCCTTCACCGTCTGCCATTCCAATATCCGACCACGCGTGCCATGTTCTGAACGGCGAGTCATGAAGTAACCAATCGTCTGCCCCTTGACTTTGACACAATAAAACCTCTTATCTGCCATCGTCATCGGAAAGAAGTCTGTTGTCAGAACCCACTGGATCCACCTTGAATCCACCTGTTGGCGAAAACGATGTTCATCGGAAGTAACTATATCACTGAATATGCGAAAGGCCGCGTCATCATTCACATCCACAGGCTCAATCTTCCATCGGAACGTGCGCAACCAAACAACAACGCTGGCGAAAACCCGATGAAACCAGAACGCCACATCCATCAACGGGCACGCCAACCACCGAATCGCCTTCGGCAATCTGCTGGCAAAGAAATGCCGACTCCGTTTCACATACGCGAACTGTTTAACATCAAAAAGAGGAACCTTCAAGCACCGATCCAAGCGAAGTGATTGTTTTGACAATCCGTAACCGAACATAACTTTGTCTACTGGCATTTCCATCATTTTCCCAACCAGTTCAACACCGTACATCGTCCAACGATAATCAGGGTGAACATGCATCAACGGGTATGCGCAAACCTCATAACGATCCTGTTCCGCAACAATCGGCAAGGGGAATGTCCCTACTGCCCCCATAATCTTTCCATCTACCACACCAAGAATCTGCGCCGTCACCTGACCCGATGTCAGGTAGGGATTGCGCTGGAAGACCTCTACTTTCTCCTGTGGGAAATCAAGATATGAATTCAAATCTTGAAATTCAGCGAATCGGCCATGGGAGGCCAATTCGTCAACTGTTCGATAATATGTCTGAACCGCATTCACTCGATAACCATCCTGTCATTCCTAAGCAACATGCGTCACCCCGTTATGTCAATTGTCGCCCCACCATCGACAGTCAATTGTTGCCCCGTTATCCATGACGCCTTTTCCGACAAGAGGAACGCCACGGCATCAGCAATGTTGGAAGGATTGCCCAATCCCAATGGGTATTGTCCTTTCATGCGCTCAACAACTTCTGCATTGGCGAAAATGCCTTCTGTCATGCGTGTCCTAACAGCACCGGGCAAGACCGAATTCACACGAACGTTCGGTGCCAACTCAACCGCAAGGCAGCGCATAAGACCATCCAGACCGGACTTCGACGCGCCGTAGGCCGCAAATGCTTTCGACCCGCGATTACTGATGTTGCTGGAAATAAACACAACACTTTTCAACGAATCACCGTTCACCCGCCTAGACGCTAACGCCTGCACAAGAATAAACGGGGCGAAGACATTTGTGCCAAATGTATCTCTGATATCCGTCAATTTGGTTGCGCGGATGGGAAGCAGCCGAGAGACACCCGCACAGTGTACAAAACCAAATAATCGGAATCCAACATCCTTCAGAAAAGCTGAGAATCTATCGGCAAGATTGTCGACGTCTGACAGATCAAACGGGAAGACGGCTATGTCGGCGCAAGCGTCGCAAAGCGATTTCGTCTCTTGCAACCGCGAATCATCCCGCCCATTTAAGACGAGATCATAGCGCTTTGACAGCGCAATCGCTACTGCCCTTCCGATTCCCGAAGAAGCCCCCGTAACAAGGACACGCTCTCTACCTTCGCTCATTGCGCAGTGAAACCTCCATCAACGTTGAAAATCGCCCCTGTAATCCAACGAGCTGCATCGGACAACAGAAAACAGATCATATTTGCGACATCATCTGGCTGCCCCGTACCAAGCGGTGCCAAAGAATCAACAGTCTCCGTATGTGACGCGTCAAAGTATGAACTGATTGCGGACGACATCTCTGTCTGGACAAATCCCGGCGCAACACAATTGACCCGAATCTTCTTCGGTGCCAATTCAATGGCAAGAGCTTTCGTCATACTTTGCACAGCCCCCTTTGACATTGCATATCCGACATTCGCAGCCGAACCCACGTTAGCGTAGACCGAGGATATAAAGACAATTGAGGTCCCTTCGTTCCCGATCCTTTTTGAAGTGACAAGTTGGGCTAGGTTCAGCCCCGCGTATGAATTAAGATGGACAACTTCATCAAATCGAACCCTATCAACTGTCTTGAGTGGAGAAATATAGGGCCGCCCTGCAATATGCGCGAGACCATCAAGTCTTCCAAACTCACCCACCTTACTGGTAAGGGAGTTTTTCAGTTTATCGCAATCGGTCAAGTCCAAAGAAAGCATCGTACTTCCCTGGCACTGTGCGCAGACCCCGGCGAGCTTCTCTTCATCGCGATCACACAAAAGACAACTTGCACCAAGGCGAGCTGCAAGCAACGCCGTTGCCCGACCTATACCTGAGGCGGCGCCTGTAATCAACACGCGCTTGCCATCAAGTCTCATAGGAGAGTTATGCGATGTTTCCATCACTTTGCTTTATTCTTTTCAAAAAATGCCCACAGGTCAGCAACCGTCGTGAGTTCCTTCACATCTTGGAATGTGAGCGTGAACCCGAACTTTGAATCGGCAAGGGCAACGACCGACAAAACGGCAAGTGAATCCCACGACTCGTAATCGCGAAGATTAGCCGAGTCCTCCACCGTGTCAACATCAAGAATATTGGCTAGTTCATCAAGAAATGCATTCTTGTCCATTTCATACTCCTTTGCTTGGATAGTTTATTGTTTCACAGAAATCAAAGTTACCGCAGTTCATCACAATCCCACCATAAGTGAGGCCGACGCCGAAACCTGAGAAGCAAATACGCTTCGTTTCGTGACAGAGCTGATCGGCATCATTGAGTGCCATTGCCGACGGAATCGTCGCACCGCTAGAATTGCCGTAGTTTTCCACTACATTGTTCGGCATCTTCTCGTACGGCACGTCAAGTTTCTCCGCCAGTTTCTGCAGCATGAACTTATTGGGCTGGTGGAAGTAGTACTTCTCGATTCCTACAAAGTCTGTCCCAGCCCCCTTCACAAGATCAGCAAGCATCGGCGGCACGTCGGCCATCACGAAATTGAAAACGGCGGTTCCATCCATCACAAGATTATCTGGTGCCCGCTCGTTTCCTTCGGCATCTGCCGTCATAATCGCCGTCTCCGCAGAACTGGGCTGGCGGAATCCGCCTGCGGGAATCTTCAGCGCCATCGACCGAGTTCCGTCAAAACGAACATCGGCGAAAACATCGCCAGTACCTTCGCGGTTCTCCACGATGGTTATGGTGGCAGCGTCACCTATAAGCGGATAGCTGTTGCGATCCTTCGGAGAAACCTTGCGGCTGATGACGTCTGCGTTCACCACGGCGACCTTGCGAACGCCTTCCTGCTCCAGCAGCTGGAACGCCTGAATAAGGCCGACGACAAATCCGCAGCACCCCTGTGAGATGTCCGTACAGAAGCAGTCCTTGCGCAAACCCAACTTGCCATGCAGAATGCAGGATGTCGGTGGCATGAAGTGGTCAGGCGAGAGCGTCACGTAGACAAGCGCATCAATCTCCTCCGGATTCAACTTGCCGTCAGCGAAGAGTTTCCGGAAACCGTATTCGGCCAGATCGGAAGCACAGACGCCATCTTCAACAATCCGATGTGCACGATACCCCATCACCATCGCGAGCTTTCGCGAACGGTTCTCGGGTGCATTGAATAGGCGCATGTCGTCCGCGAACAGACGTTCCTGTTCGGGAACGACGACCATCATGCCCGTAATGGCCTTGTCTTTGAATCGAAACTTCATTTCTTGGGCGACCTCTCAACCAGCGCGACAATCGCATCGACGTTCATGAAGTTCTCAGGCAGGATGTCCGTGCCGTCAATCTTGATCACGAAGCGCTCGTCAAGCGTGGAAACTAGCGTCATGAGGTCGAAGGAATCCAGCATCCCCTCGGCAAAGAAGTCCTCTACCCCGTCGAACTCGAACTCGGGACGGATTTCTTTGAGAATCTCAAGTATCTTTTCTTTCATCTACCTTCTCCGTTTGGGTTCCAATTATACCATTTTTCCGTTAGACCGTCAGCCCCATGACGACATCTTTCATCGGCTCGAACTGGAATCCGTAATGCTGATAACGCTTGATTGCGGTGTCATTGTCCGTCTTAACCCAGAAATACTGCCGTTTTGTATCGCGTCCGGCTGCAAACATCGTCTTGAGCAACCTGCCGCCAACGCCCTTACCCCTCGCCAACGGATGCACAAACCAGTAGCGCAGATAGAGCGTCGCAGGCGAAAGGTCAAAGATCACGAAACCTAGAATCGGATTGTCTTTATTGCCTCGGATGACATACAGGGTTTGCTTCTCAATCCACTTCCCGATTTCTTCAACAGACGGAATCTGCTCCTCCTCCGCAACAAAGAAGAAATCTAGAAGTTGCTTTATTGAGCAAGCGTCATCGACAACCGCACATTCGACCTCCGACGATCGTTCCGCTATTATTTCGTCGGGTGTCTTACGCCCCATGCGCTGCAAGGTCGTCAGCGATTCAAAACCAGCCGAGGAGAATACCCCCTCCAGAGGGTCGCGCACCCGGTCTGGCCCGATCAGGTCGACAATCCAGCGCCCTGCTCCGTTGAAAGCAACGAATGACTTCCAATCATCAAGCAATCCGGCAACGGACTTTCCAATGAAATAGACATTTGAGAACTCCGCCTGCCTCCGCACGAAGAACTGTGTATCGCCACAGCGTTCTTCAAAGAATGCACCGTCCCGGCACCATGCCGACATTCTCTCCTCATCAGGAAAGAAATTGGTTACACCAAGCCCATCGTTCCTGGCGTGTACCACCAGATCCTGAACCGCAGACCATGTCCAAAGAAGATTCATCTACGCGGCTTTCCAGATTTTACCCATTCACCTGCCGGTTCAGAAGCGCGCGGTCGATTTTACCCGTCCCGCCGCGAGGGAGCTCGGAGAGATGACGGAAATCGGAAGGAATCATGTACTTCGGCAATACCTGACTAATGGCCTTGCGGAACTCAGACGCCGAGACTTCGCGCTCTCCTTCGTAGAAGAACACAATCACCTTCTCCGCTTTGTTATAAACAATGCAACCGTTCGGCACGAGTTTGAGCGTATTGATGATCACATGCTCAATCTCGCCCAGCTCAATGCGATACCCGGAATGCTTGATGAGCGTATCCTTACGTCCCTTGAACATGATTTCGCCGCGCTCGTTGCGCGAGACGATATCGCCGGTCCGGTAGATGATTTCAGGATAGGCTGTATTCAGCGGATTCTGCGTAAACGCCGCCGCGGTCTTCTCGGGGTTGTTGTAATACCCCATGGCGAGCGACGTGCCACGAACGCAAAGCTCCCCCTCTTCGTCTCCGACGACGGGCTTGTTTTCGGCGTTCAGAATCAGGATGTCCGTATTACGGCAGGGGAAACCAATCGGCAATGGCTCGTCGTCGCGGAACTCGCGCGTTACCTCGAACCAGGTACAATCGAGCGTGATCTCGATTGGGCCGTAGAGATTGACGAACCTCGCCCAAGGAAGGTACTTCTTCCACACATTGAACTGCTTTGTCGGGAACACCTCACCGGCAAACCACACGGTCTTCAAATCGGGAAGCGGCATCTTCTCCAGAAGCCCCATGTTCGCCATGTTGACCATGATCGTCGGCACCCAGAATATCCACGACACCTTTTCCTTCTGCAGGAGCTCAAGTATCTTGACCGGGAACATGGCCCAACTATCGGGAATCAGAACCAACGTCGCCCGCTTGGCGCACAACAGACAAAGCTCGAAACTGTAGATGTCGAAGATGACGGGTGAAAGCGAACCGACCACCATGCCATCTTCCATTTGCCAGGTCTCGAAGGCGCACGCCATGAAGTCGAAGAAACTGCGGTGGTTCAGTACAACGCATTTTGGCGTACCCGTGGAGCCCGACGTGTTGATGAGGCAAAGCGGATCTGTGTCTATTCCTTGCTCGATGATCGCGTTCAGACGTTCGTCGGCACCTTCACGCACTTCAAGCTTATCTAATTCCTCAACCAAGGCAATCGGCACGTCACCTGCAATCGGCGCGATGACTCCACGGAACTTCTCGTTCGTGATGATGCAAAGCGGCTGCGCCTGCCTCAAGACGTTCGTCAAACGCTCGGACGGCGTCTTGACATCCATGTTCATGTAAGCGTTGCCGGAATGAATGATCGCCAAGTCGGCGGCAATTGTATGCGCACACTTTGGCAGAAACACGGCCACAGGCCGCCGTGTCGACTTGTAAGTTGTCGCAAGCCAATCGGCATACTTCGTCTCTTGCGACCTCAGATCGCCAAATGACACAGGCAATTCGCCGTCACGAATTGCAACTCGATCAACATTTGTATCCGCCGTTTTATGGAAAATTTGAATGAGATTCGTTGTCATGGTATCTTTCTCCATGCCTTATGGTATGAAATGGGTTAATACGCCTTAAACAGCATTCAACTTGCGGACATCTTCTAAAGGATGATCCGTATCCAACAGATTCCCCGCCATATCCAACTGACCGGCAGCTTTGTACATTGGATGGACCATCATCTCAACGGTCACCTGTTGTGGCAAGGACGCCACACAGCCAACCACATCGCGGTACGACCCGAACCGATGCGATTCAAAACCAATCGTGCGTCCAAGGTAACGGTTGATGAATGCCTTGTAGATCCGATTGAACAGGCCCATCCCCACGCCGAGATCGCGCGCGCGACGAACAGACTTAAACCCCATCTTCCGTGCAATCGGCATCACAACCCGCGCAATCGACCAATCCGTGTGCGAATGATGATGAGAATCGAGATGCAACCACGGTAATCCCGCCGCGCAGTACTTTTCCATCTGGGCCGTCGCCTCTTCCGCCACCGCCTTACTTTCCTCTGAAGTAATCTTCAACCGTGTGCGAAGACACCGGTGAAAAACCTTGTTGAACTCACCCTTTTCATCGCAGAAGCGCGGACACTTCTTAATCCGTTCCGTCAACGGGAACCCTTCGGTCAGACACAAGTGTAACCCCACATGTCCCGCCAGCCCCGCTTCCTTCGCCATCTCGATGGCACGGTCGAACCACGGCATGTTGGCCATGGCCGTCGTCGTATGGATGAGGCCCAGCTTGTACGCCTGGAGGATGGCGCGTGTCCGGTTCTCGTCCCAGCCGAAATCGTCCGCATTTACGATGATCTTAGGCATGTCCGCACACCTTTCGGTAAATCGGAACGAGCTGTTCCGGCACGATCTTCTCGGCGGCGAAGTGTCTCGTGACGATCTGCCAACCGTCCTCAATCAGCCGCCGACGCAAATCTGCATCATTCAGTACGCGCGTGACGATCCCGGCAAGCTTCTCGCAATCGCGTTCCTCGATAAACACCTCGCGCAGAGCTCCGTTCGAGAGAGCCAAGATGTCCGACATCCCCCCCACGGGAATCCACCCGCAAATTACGGTCCGCATGAGGAAGCACTCCAGCACCGTCGTGGGCAGTTGCTCGTGCTTGCTCGTCATCACGAAAACATCCATCCGCCCGATCCATTCCCGACCGTTGGTCTGCTGACCTTTCCAGTCCATACATGCCGCACCATCGCCAAACGACTTCGCGTCCTCCGCTTCCACGCCTACCCCCCAACACTCGACAGTGGCAGTTCTCTCACGAACCATTTTCATGCACGTACAAAAACTCGGCCAGTCCTTCTGGTCAGCGTTGCGCCCCACCATGCCGACCACAGGCACCTCGCCATTCTTCCATGAGTCAAATTCCCCTTCTCGCGGAGACGCCCCCCCTGCTACACAGATCGGATTGAAAAACACCTCGCCACGCGAACCTGGGTAAATGGACAGGAAGTCACGCCATGTCGCACCTGAGACCGGTAGGAAATAACAGGGGCTCATCAACCACTTGAGGATTCGTCCCTTCCAATCCCTCAACCCACCGTATGGCATATGCAAACTTGCAATTCGAGGAATCCTCGTAAAAAACTTCAGATAGATAAAATTGACAAGACAGAACTTCTGAATATGCACCACGTCAGGCTTAAACGCCTTAATAATCCTCCTCAATTGAAGGAGCTTCCTAATATCATGTCCATGTATCGTTCCACCAGAGTATGGCTCATCCTCGCCGATACAGTATATTTCCACCCCTTCACATGCCCGCAACTCCTGGAGCAGACATCTCGTGTGGTTCTGGATTCCTCCAGGCCCCCAATCTCCAAGCATTAAAACCTTCATGTGATTATTCAACCTTATGCATCGTTGTCACTGGTTTGAAGTTCCTTGGCATTTCAATTCTCCAACCCTTCGGGATGCGCGACATGGAACGACCATGCGTCCTTAATAATGCTCTCAATATCCGAATGTGTCGGATTCCACCTCATAACTGCATGTGCCTTTGCACCACTTGCATAAAGCGAAGGTGGGTCGCCGGACCTGCGAGGGCTCCACTTTACCGGAATCGGATGCCCCGTCACCTTACGGCACATCTCGACAATCTCCCTGACGCTTATCCCCTTCCCCGTTCCCAGATTGTACGCACCCAACGCCTCTTTCTCAAGCGAGAGGATATGCGCCGATGAAAGATCCTCAAGATGAACGTAATCACGCACACATGTCCCATCGGGTGTGGGATAATCACTTCCATAAACTTCAACGCAATCCTTCTGCCCAAGAGCCACTTTCAGCACATTCGGTATGATATGCGTTTCAGGGTCGTGATCCTCGCCCAGTCCCAATTCAGGCACAGCCCCGGCGGCATTAAAATAGCGAAGGAATGTCGGCCGCAACCCCTTTGTGCGCTGCAACCAAAGGCACATCTGCTCGAACATCAGTTTCGACTGTCCGTATGGATTCGTTGGACGCTGTAGCATTGTCTCTTCGATTGGCAGCTCTTCTGGCTCTCCGTAGGACGCACACGTTGACGAGAAAATGATACGATCGCATCCAGCCTTCTCCATAGCCAGCAAAAGGTTGACTCCACCCTTGACATTGTTATCGAAGTACATCATCGGATTCGCCATGCTTTCACCGACTAAGGCGTATGCCGCGAAATGCATGACGGCATCCGGGCAAGCCGCCATCATCGCCGCTTCAATCTCTTCGGCATTTCGCAAATCTCCAACAACTAATTTAAGCTCTGGCGGCACATTGCAGCGGTGTCCGCGCTCGAGGTTGTCAAACACCGTAACATCATAGCCGCGCTCCAAGAGCCTTCTTACCACGACCGATCCGATATAGCCACTTCCTCCTGTCACAAGAATTTTTTTCATGAAACGCCTCTTCTCCTGCCTATCTTTGATCTACTCTGTGGCCCCTATTCTTTCTTTAGTTTATCACCTGCTGATGATCTAAGACATCTTCATCAAAAACCATGTTCGATGTAATCAGACATCTTTTCGAACTTGATCTCCGACCCAAGGGCGACATTCAGTTTCTTATAATCAAAAACCGTACTGCCTGATTCAAGGGCCAAGGCCGATGCCGGCCACGGGACAGATCGAACCACACCTCCAATTTTCTGCACAACAAGAGTTGCAGCTTCATAGAGTGACATTGATTCACCCCCTATATTGAAAATACCTATCACATTCCCCAAGGCCAGCTTCAATACAATCCTACAGATGTCAGGCGCCGAGGTAAAGGTCCGACATTGCACGCCTCCACCATAGAGTTGAATCTCCCCTCGCTCCTTTGCTTGGCGAATAAACATGCCGATCGTGCCATACGAATAGTCGTGAGGGACAATACTACCATACGGCACGCAGATTCTTAGAACCACATACGGTATACCGTAATGCACATGATAAGCATGGAGAAGATATTCGCACGCAAGCTTATTTACTGCGTAAACTGTTTTTGCCTCTTTAGGAGCATCCTCTGTCAGTGGATAGTCAGCACCCCTGTACACAAGACGCGTTGAGGGGAAGATGATTTTAGGAGCACGCGAACCTAATGGTACCAAGCGAGTGAGAAGATTGAGTAGCCCATGCTCGTTGACATCAAGAAAGCGTTCGGCATCTGTAAAACTTTTCTCAGTCCCGGTCATTCCGGCAAAAAAAAGAATGGTTGAATAATCGCCCGCCTTAAACGACTCCCAACACTCGGTACGTGTAACGTCAAATGTCGGGATGTCAAAGACATCAAACTCTGTTCCTTGTGCGGTCAGATACGCCGCAAGCTGCGAACCGAGATAACCATTTCCACCGAATAGAGCAACCCGGGTCATGTCAACTCCATCTTTGACACGCAGTCGGACAACAATCGAGACTGTAAAAGGTTCTGACGATATTCATTCTCGACTTCTCCTTTCTCAATAAGCTTCTCAATATGGTACAACAAATTTGCAAAGTGATCGTCTTGGAAGGTCTTCTCCGTTCGGCCGGCACGCGTCTCCACGATCACAGGAGCGGCGAAATCGGGACGCGCCGTAAATGCGCGAGTCGTCGTGATCTTTCCGTCCTTACCCCAGATCTCGTAACCGTTCTGGTAGAAGTGGCTGAAACCGTAGGCGGTTTGAACCGGCACGCCGTCCGCCGTCCGCAACATGATGGAACCGGTGAGGTCCACATCGTCGCCGACGCCATCCTTATCGGGACGGTTGACGTCGTTCATCGCCGCAAGGACGGTCAGATTCCCTCCCAGCAGATAACTCGCCGCCTTGAGCGTGTAAGCGCCATTGTCGAGCAGCGCGCCCCCACCCAGCTTCTTCGAATAGCGTATGTTGACTGATCCTTCCGGGAATGGTGGAATGCCGAAGCGGACAACCACCTGTCGCAAAGGACCGATTGCACCCTCACGAAGGAGTTGTTTCACGTAGAGGTTCTGGGCATGGAACCTAAACTGGAAACTCTCCATCAACAGGAGATGACGTGCCCGTGCCAGTTCCACAAGACCAGATACTTCCTCGTAGGTGCAGGCGAGGGATTTCTCGCAGAGGACATGCTTGCTCGCCTGCAGGCATTTTGCAACCCATTCGGCATGAAGCCCCGTGGGGAGCGGACAGTAAACGAGATCCACGTCCCCAGCCGCGACGAGTTCTTCATACGAACACGGACGCGCCCCGTACTGTCTGGCAAATGCCGTCGCCTTCTCAGCCGTCCGGCTCGCGATGGCCGTCAGCTGAAACGACGGGTGTGCGGCAAACGCCGGCGCAAGCGACCGCTTCGCGATCGCCGCACATCCCATAATACCGACTCTAATTCTTTCCACTTAAACCTCCGTGTAGGGCAAGGCCGAGATGAGCGACCGCACCTGAATGTTCAGATAATTGTTGAACCGAAGGAACTCCTTGATTTGTCCCAACGTAAGCCATACGAAACGCGCGTTTGGCTCGTTGGGGACCTGGTCATTCACAAGACAAATGACATTGCGGTTCTGCTCATGGTAGAAACGGCCCCCTTCTTCGCTCTGTTTCGTATCGAAGAGGATGCGATCTACTACCGTCCCCGAAAGGAATTCGGGCAGGAAATCGGGCACATACCCCTGAGGATTCGTCCAACTTCCCGTTAGGCATTGAATGGTCGGTGCGAACTCCACCACATCGAAATTGCCACATTCAACTTTCGCCTGCAGTAGGAAGTGAAGAATACCGTGGATCTTCTTTGCAAAGAGTACGCACAATCCCTCTTGTAATGGCTGTACAATCGGTTGACACCATCGCGCAACTTCGCGGTTGGCTATCGTCACGTTTACGCCGAGGACACGGAAGAACCGATGATCTTTGTGAACAATCTCGGCAGGGGTAATCACCCAATCCTTTACATCTTTGAGTGGGATCTTTTCAACAACCAGCTCAAAACGGGATTTGAGTTCACTCAAATGATGAAGGACATTGTCCAGCGTCATTACGCCCGTCTTCGCCTGTTCGGATGCGAACAGGGCCGACGCCAAATGAGATGTTCCTTCACCTTCCAGACGCAACCCAGAAAGGACTGTTCGCGTATCCATGTTCACTGTATTGTCTCGACGCATCAGCGTCTTGATCTGTCCAAGCGTCAACCAACGGAAATCTTCAGCGACTTCGACATCTTCGTCCACTCGTATAATCATGTTGCGATTTCGCTTACGCAAAAACCGTGCGCCCTGCTCACTTTGAAGTTGATCTAAAATGATTTGATCCGACTTAGCGTTCTGGAAGTACTCCAGATAAGCAGGTTTCTTTCCGCCATGTACCTGAGTATAATTTGACCGTGTTGCTTGCAAAGTGGGTGAGAGTTGAACACAGTTTACATTACCTGGTTCAATCTTGGCCTGAAGAAGAAAATACAGAACCCCATCAAACTCCTTACAGATGATACCGAGATAACCGACCTCTGGCTGGTTGATAATAGGTTGTGTCCATCTCTGCTCAAACCCAGTATTTGTCCGAACATCAATACCCTCTATCGAAAAGAATCTTCCAGAATCGTGAACGAGGTTTCCTGTCACCACATCAAAATGCCATCCCCGCAGATCGGCAAAAGACACTTTATCTACCTGTACGGCAACCTCGCGGTTACGCCTTTCAATCCAGCTGATTATCTCAGATGTGGCATTCAACCGGTTCTCTTCTTCGAAAAGTGATTTGATTAAAGCTGTCATTCTTAAGTCTTCTTTTCTAGCTTTCTGAACCTTTAGCCTTACGCTGTGATACTTGCATCGTCCCTTACGAAGAACGAGAGAATCGTCTTAGGACTTTGTTTACAATAAACTTACGTTCAGACACATCAAGTACAAGCATCCACGAGAGCGTCCCTAATACAATTGACGAGACTATCCCCGTGGAACAAATGCGCAATATCGAATTACAAGATTGGACCAGAGTGGAAAAGAAACTGGATGCAAACATTGTACAGAGAACAGAAAGTGCTAAAGGACAGAATATCCTGAGAATCCAGTACCAAATGGAAAGGCCTAACAAGCGGCGGGCAAAAATCACACGTTCTACCGTAAGAGCCGAAAATACCCCTATAAACATATAGCCAACGCTAAGAGGTCCTAACCCCATTGCGATCAGAACAAGAAGAACAACAAGGCCGAGACCCGCAGTCAACCCTAGCACTGTCTGAAAATAGGCGATACGCCCTAATGCCAATATTGCCAGATGATGTCCCCACGCAAACTTCTCTACGACAGTCGAAACGAGAATTGCTCGACAAAAACCAGAAGTGAACTCTGGCGGGTTCACAAGCCAAAGGCGCAATATTTCATCAATTTCTATAAATGTTGGAATGGCGAAAAACAGCATCATAAGCGATCCGAACTTACATGCTCTAAAAGTCAGTGATTTTGCGGCCCCGAAATCGCCCTGGCCAACTGCAGTTGTAATTGCAGGGTGTAAAGCTCCCAGGATTGCATTCGAGAGAGTAGTTGCATGGTGAATAACACTTTGCGTGACACGATATGCTGCTATTGGGCCCGATCCGAACTTACGGTTTATGACAAAAATAGAGCCTTGATCCCTTGCGGACGCTCCAAGCCACCCAAAGAAATCCCAAAAGGCGAACCTGAATATTTCGACGAGACGTTGTCTGTCAAAAAGGTAGTGCAACCGTATATGGCAAGCTGAAAAGCATTTGCGTGCCCGCCAAATCTGAATACCAAACACAAGTGAAGGGGCTAATGCGGAGAGCAGACCATACATCAACAGCCTATCGCCTGGGCAATACAACATGTAATATGCGATAGCAAAATTTGCAAGCGTTGTCACGACACCCCAAATTGACAACTCAGCTATGAGCTGCCTTGCTTGATACATCGCGATGTATGGAACACTTATCATGCTCATAAAAGACATAAACAAGGAAAAACGAAACACCCAAATGCATGTGTTGATATACCCTGCAGGGATCTTGAGCCAATGCTCAATCGCGTAAGATCCAATTACATACCCTATTCCGACAAGTAGAATCGGGAGAATCATGTAAATTGTGAACGCAGAACAAAACCACCGAGTAAGACTCTCCTCACCCTCTGCCTCACTCTGGTTCTTTGATTCTCCAATAGCGTATGCATAAGAACGACCTACGGATGCTGCAAGCAAGAAATTGAGTAAACAAACTAAAGATATAATACCTCCAACGACTCCGAATAACCCAAACCGCTCCTCTCCCAACCCCATTAAGACCCACCTGGAACTAAAAAGCCCCAGGGCGACACCGAAAAGCGTCCTTCCATAAGTCGCAACGGTATTAAGTATAATCCGCTTCGTGGGACTCATCGATTACAGCTCTTGATATATGGTTCAGTACAAATGTCCGGGCCTCGCGCACACTTCTTCCTGTTCTTCCAGAACCCAATCCCATCGCTTCACATCATGTCCCACTTGCACTTGCCGCCATCCGGTCGCATTGTTAATGAGACGTACTGCAGCCAGAAAATGCGCGAAACACCAACCAATGACCGGCATCTTCAGAATCAAATAGAAAAGTCGCTTAAAGAAAACCGTTCTCGATGAAAACAACCTACGGCAGGATTCGCCATTCCGTTCCCACACGTACTTGTCGGCAAATGCATGCCAAAGGCGGAAGCGACCATTCGCAACAGCACTCAATCGAGGAAGCCACGGAATTCCGTTCACATAATGAATGACTGGGCGTTGAACAAGGACGTCATCATCAAGAAAGATTTGAAGCCAATCGAACTTTTGCGGAATCACCTTAATGTTCTGACCATTGAACAATACATTCATTGCCGTTTGATCAGCATAACGGGTCTTGGGGTGCGCTTTGATGAACTCCGAAACTTTCTCTGGGATGCCATCTTCTCGAAACTTCTTAAAGTTAAAGAGCATGACACCAGCATTAAAATACGACTCCGTATTCAATTCAATACCGCATTCGCGTTTCGCCCATGCCTTATCTTCCTGCGGTGCGCTTGCAGACATGTCCTTCGCAACGCAGGCGTAGACAGAATCGTCTATATACGAGAAATGTTCCTCCGGTGATGCAAGATACAAAACGTCACAGTCGAGATAGAGCGCCCAATCCACCTCTGGCAACAAACGCGAATAAAAACACCGTACCCAACTCATCCGTGATCCGGCATAACTGGGAAGCCCCGCAAGGATATTTTCATCACAGACATGCTCCGTCACCAGGCTCTTGGGATGCAGACGTTTCAGCATCGTCTCTAAAAACGACATCGTATCCCGTTTAACATCCTCCGTAAATACATGAAAGTGAAGTGTTGTTTCGGGCTGAGCCGACACAGCCACACTGGCAAGTGCCACTGTCGCCCCTGGCATATATCGCTCATTGGAAGATAGAATAATGTGAAGCGGTACATTCATGGCTTAGCCCTAGATTTCTTTAGAAGAGTACGGCCCAAAGAAACAACCGATATTGTAAGCGACATGCCCCAGGTCTGTCCTGTCAACTTCCACCAAGCGAATGGTAATCGGAACCACATCCTACCATACCACTTCGGTAAGACAGAACCTATCTTCACCAATTTCCGATATTCGTTCCAGATTTCTCGTGCGTATACTTGATTTTCTTTTGGGCGTTTCAGCACCCACTCGAGGACATCCTGGTTAACCGCTTGCGTTAGCCGTTCTCTAAGTACATCTTCAACACCTTGTCGCTGTGCCCACTCTCTTTGCTCTGTCCAAATATCTTCCCACGCTTTCAAATATGCCACACATTGTGTTCCTCGTCTGGATTTCTTCGTCAAAGAATTCACATTTGCTATGCGATAGAAATATCCCTCATACGAACCTTCGATGATTGTTCGCAAGTAAGGTATCAGTTCAACAAGCCAGAGGCCATCCTCCTTGCAAAGGATATTTGGCCGGAAATCATGTTTCCGCGCAATCTCCTTTCGAATAAAACATCGCCAAATGTATCCTTCTTCTGAAAGAGTCCGTAATGCCCACTCGATACCAGTTTTTCCTTCATGTTTCACAGTCTCGAAACCAGGCTTCATTGAAAAGAATCCCTCTGGAACAATCGAACCAGACAACCGGCTGAGACGCACCATGTCTGGTGTATCTTGCTCGACGATCCGAGCTGCAGTCGCGAACCACTCACGCGCAATCACATCATCAGCGTCAACAAATGTGATCCAATCACCTTCGGCGACACTCAAAGCGCGATTCCGTGCGCCATCAGCACCCATATTCGACTGGTGTATTATTCTAAAGCGATGGTCTTTTGCACCATACTCATCGCAAATCATGCCACTCTCATCTTGACTTCCGTCGTCCACGCAGATACATTCCCAATTTTCAAATGATTGATTGAGTATTGAATCCAAACACTCGCTCAAATAGCGCGAGCAGTTGTATACGGGGATTATAACAGATATTTTCACTTGAACTTTCTCACTTTAAAACAAACTTTTAATGTCTATTCAGAGTGATAACGAAATCTCATATACCAACATGATTAAAGAGAGGAACTAACCCACTCAAAGCGGAACTTAACACCTGAAATCATTATGATGTACATTTCCCGTACAGGGGGAACTCTACAATTTGAAGACCTATCTGTGGATTCCTCTACATTTCAACCAATGCGGCAGAAAACAAAATACCACAGCAAACGGAATATAAGGGAAATGCGTTAGCAGCCATACGACCATACGCATCCAAAATGACAATGGATATCTGTGCATCTCAGGCAAAGATGCGAACCAATACTTCCACATGGAAGGCCGATCTGTCTTGTCAAGATGGGTTAATATTCTTGCAGGGATCCATTCAAGCCATACCAATAACAAGCCTCTAGTCGTTTTACTTTCAACACCTCGGCCGCTCTCAAAAAAAACCTTGAGTATTTCTTTTGTCGAATCAAGATATCCCTTGCACTCTTCAGAGGTCATGTGAGCGAAACTTGTGAACTGTCCAGGATGCACTCTACGGCAATATATAGTCGCATTAGTATGTACGTATTTCCATGTCCTCGCCTTACACTTCGCCCCAAAAAGCCGTTCCTCACTCCAATTGGCCCCGACAAATCTAATGTCATTACATATACGCCGATTGACCACCATTTGCTGGAAATCCCCTATTCTAATTCCATTAGGGATTTTACCGTCAGCATTTTGGACCTCTACACGAAAATCAAACGTTTGACAATCAGGAATCTCACCATCGTTATACCGAACTATGCCGCCATATAAAAGATCGGCATCTGGTCCTGCATCAATGCACTTATCAAGGACCTCAAATGCGAAAGGCGCAAGCATATCATCGCCATCCAAAAATATGAACCATTCGCCGGTAGCGAGTGCCTTTGCAGCATTCCGCGCACCTGCCATTCCTTTGTTTTTCTGATGAACAACCTTTATGACACCACCAGAAGGAACCGATCCGACCACAAGACGCTTCGTTTCGCCATCTTGTTCAATATGGCTTTCCTGTAAATCCCCACAGTGATTTCGTACATATTCATCCAAGACTTCGCCTGTCCGGTCGGGGCCACCGTCATCGGCACAGAGCACCTCCCAATCGCTGCACTTCTGGCACAGAACGGAGTCCAACGCCTGCGCTACCAATTTCTCCTGCTTGTAACAAGGAACTATGATTGAGTATTTCATCTTGAACTGTCTTTACCTGTTTTCATAAAAATGGCAAACTCGTTCAGAGAGACTAAGGGACATATCTCTTCCGTGCATTAGCCGAGAAAGAGTTACACCAGACTCCCACAAGTATCCAACAAATCTTTTAACTTCTATCATCTCATCATCCATTCAATCTAAGCACCTAACCTATAAATCACTTAAAATCCACTAATCCGCAACATCCAACATCACCACCGTAACGTTCAAAATTTCTCTTCTCTCATGCTGCCCACCATCATCCCTCACCCAATGCCCAAGCCCTTTCCCCTCCCTCACGTAGCACAATTGCGTGACCATCTGCTTCATCAACAACAAGTGATAAACATTGATTGAAATACGCCCAACACCTCCTTATAAATCAAACCTATTCGGGAGACCCGCCCGTGAAATATAATGTGATAATTGAGTGAGCAAATCAGAAGATAGTGGTTCTTGTATGTGACCATATCGTCTTATCGGAAAAATATAACGACTCTTTTCAAAACAAGGTTTAATGCACAGTTTTGTCAGTAACGAATAATACCATGTTTCCACTCTTGGTCGGATCATAACGTGAGTCTCATCAGGCAGTCCTTCAACCAAATGCTCTATATCTATGTGGGTTTTAAAATGAGCTTTATGATTATCGTGTAAATTTTTTTGGTTAGGGTGCAAGTTGGAGGAGCAATCTTTGTTTATGATTACTATCCCATCTTCTGAGAATGTGCAATAGTCCAATAAAGCCAGGCTAATGGTCATATATTTATTCACAACAAGACACAGCGACTTACCATCTATAGAACACTTTAGACGATAGGCGTAACCTTGAGCAACTTCACCCATCTTCTTGCGAAGATGCCCCATGAACGTTTCTTTAGCTGTAATCCATTCTCCATCCTTCTTATTCTTAAGTTTCTCGAGCTTGCTAGACAAACTTTCTTCTATATTGACCTCCTCCAGTGGCACAAAATAACCGATATCATGACCGCCACGCTTTCCGCCAGTCCGTAATGCAATATTACACGGCTGACACAACAAAACATAATAATCCTTATCATTCACACAAAATACATCTCCATTCCGTAGCGGCATAAGAAGATTGTTAATGACTTCGCCCTTGATGAAGGTCTCATCCTGAAAGAAACCCTTTACTTGATCCAAATCATATTGTGACGACAATTTCTTCTTTATCACAGAGTCAATGACTTTTATAGATTCAACCATTGTATTAATAGTTGCAAATCCATCGACCATATTCGTCAAAGACTGATGCAATTCCCTATCAAACACGATATGTATTAGCCTGAGAAGTGTATCAATTTCTCTGCTACCTTCTACATCTGAACTATTTATCACCAATTGCTTGAACTCAAGTGGTAATATCTCGCCAAAAGCATCTTTCAACCTTTCAGATGTGTTATTAATCAAATCTTTTGTAACTTCTGATAACTTATCCACATACCTCACCCATAAAAGATTGTTCAAACCTTCAATAAATTTAATACTGTCACCATCATCTGAAAGTCGATCTTTAGACAACGGAAATGCCCACGAAGCCAATTTGTCCTTGTTGCTCTTCCGAAAATGGAACTCATCATCATCACCATCTAATTTAATCTCTTGGGAAAATATTCCACAATATGTATTCTCTTTTACCCCTTCATTAACACTAAATTGCTGAGCGAGCCCCAAACCATTACGTCCCTCTCCGCCAGAAAATTGGGAATCCCCAAATTTATAATCAAACAGAAGCAGAACCTTCTCACCTGCTTTTATCTTATCAAGACAAGCAAATGAATATTTCTCTGTCCATTCATTAGGTGAACATAATAGGCAGATATCTCCCAACAGTTGCTGCACTCTATTCTCTACCTTTGAATTATTGTTGTTAACACAGGCCTTGACAACTTCATCCTGTTTATCATGAGTAAGGCTAAACCACCAGTCCTGTATCTTTGTCCTTATGTCAGAATCTATCTGCCTTGTTTCTATAAATTTCTCTGGGATTAACGCCGTATATCCATTGAGATCTTCTTCCTTTGAACTCTCAATAAAGGATATAATGGCATTCAATCCGTCATAACTCAAATAGTCGTCTATGTAATAAACGACCGAGACCCCCACTTTATCCAATAGGCCTTTAATGAGTTTTTTAGCTTCATCCATCTTCATTTCACTTCAATATTTGAAAGGTTTAATGCAAACTTATAACGTCTGTCATGTGCATTTCTTACTTCATCAAGGAAAATTGAACAGCCTACAGCATCCAGCAGTTGCCGAACGATGAAAAGTCCCAGACCCCTTCCCTGTCCTTGAGGTTTAGTAGTCACAAAAGGCTCGAACAATGATTCTTCAACAGCAGGAGCAACTCCTATTCCATTGTCGTATACATATACCCAAGGTCGTTTTAACTCAATAGTGATTTTCATCATCTGCAATTCAGACGCATGTTGTCTGAGCCAGTAAACAGAATTATTAATCAAGTTATCAAAAACTTGTATGAATCGGCCTTCATTAATCTCCACTTTTAACGGCACAACATCGACCACGTTAAGTTTAACATCATATTTCTGAAGATAGAGATTGTAATACTTTTCTTTTTGGGATTCAAAAAAATCTCCTATGTTTAGTACCTCTTTTGATTCCCGAGCATAGCGTAGGGCGGGCGATACATGCCGTAGCTGTTGAGACATGATGCCAGACAATATGGAAACGCAACATGAGAAATCATGACATACCTCAATGGGTATTGGTTCCCTGGTGGTTTTCTTCTTAAAATCACTATTCCCCTCATTCAGCCGTTTCAGCAAGTTCGGGAATTCATGCGTGATTGACTCTGCCATCATTCCTATTGCGGCTAAGGATGAAAAATCGTCCAACTGCCTCTCCAAGGTATCAACCATTGGTTCAATGAAGTCTACCGATGAAGATAATTTTGCTGCTTTCTTTACGAACATCTCCAACTCAGCTAACAGAGATTGAACTCTATCAAAGACATTTTCGTTTTCTTTCAATAATTTCAACGCCTCGTCATAGCTTCCACTACTGAAAAGAGAATTCGCATTGGCTATGACACGTTTTGCAGATACACCAAACTTTATAAAGTCATTTCTGAGGACACCAACGCATTCCTCATATCCTAAAGACGCATCTGCAGTTTTTCTTATCTCTGAATATGCATCTTGGATTGTCCTTATACGGGTATTTTCCTGTTTATTCTTACGTAGAAACTCGTTATAGCACCTCCTCACGGCTTCTATGAAACTATCACATTCCTTTCTAACATAGGTATTAGCAATAAGTTCAAAGTTATACTGATATTCGTTCTCTATAAATCCCTTACGATCTGTCTTATCCTTTAAATGAATATTAACACCTTCGCTAATGGCAATATAACCAACTGTATTATCTGGACGCAATCCATAGAATGATGAGCCTGATGTCTGCCCTTTGCTTAATCCGAGCCAATCATTACCCTCAAACCCATAAGGCTGTACGGCAAAACCGTCTCGATAAATCTTGACACCAGTCTGCGTCTTTACATAATCTTTATATTCAGATGCAGTATCAAATACATTCGTAACCGCCCCAAAGTTGTCCGTAAGAGCAAAATCGTAGAATTTTCCCTTAAAGGCACCAGGATTACATTTTCTGCCATCAAGGGAAACAAGCCCCGCCATATCGTTCTGAAAAGAAAAGCGTTTAGTAAAGGCTATGAAACCATCCTTTGACGGACGGAAGAACGATTTATCCTTTTTCTTCTTCTCAAAGAAATAATTTGCGAATTTCTCCCCCCCATCGTTTTCAATAAAAGCGACATAATTATCTCGCACTGTTTTGCCATTACCAGACCCAAGTTTGCTTGGCTTTATAGTACCCGAAACAGTAAGCACCTCTCCATCAAAGTCAAACTCATAGAAGGATTGGCATAACGATAGCACGCTGTCCATTTTCTTCATCACATCTATGCTAATGCCATCGACGATAACATAAACATAGAATTTTCGAACCTCTGAAAATGGAGTTAAAACTTGAACAATCTTATTTTTAAACGTTTCTAAGCGGTTCCCTTTCCATACATCTGCAGAATGAAGATTAGTAAGAACCAGTTTTGTTCCCTGCCTATTACCGATCGGCGATGTTTCAATCTTTACGGGAACCTTTGCCAACTTATCAACCTTGTCAAATTCCCTCCAGTCAAAGGATACATGGTAACACTTATTTCCATTTTCTGGAACGGTAAAAATTTCGCAGCAGTCTGAAAGTCTTTGTGTGCTCAAACGGCCCAACCCCTTGTCTCCAAGTGGAGTCCTCTTCTTTTTTGTCTTTTTCTTTATACCGTCAGCACCTGCTCGCTTATCGGAATAGGAAATTGTAAGCCACGATTTTTCAATGGTCTTATCGTCCATTCCCACACCAGAATCCTCTACAACGATATATCCCTTATGATTCGGGTATGTCAATTGTTCTTCAGTATATACTCCCTCCGTACTAATATCTATTTTTACATATCCAGCATCCGCATCATATGCATTTTTTATTAACTCCATGAGAGCCGTCATCTCATCTGGAACCAGCTCCTCTCCCAACTGCCTTATCACATGTGGATTTATGTCAAATCTGCTTTCCATCGTTTTATATCCCCCTATGGAATATTAGAATATGCTCTCTCTCCATTGTTTTGGAGAAATTATTTTTACAAGCTTGCTTTTTATTAAGTATCAGACGCTCCGCCCTTTCAAACAATTTGATTCCTCTCGATGCCATAAAGTCTATTAGAATCTCATCATTAGGAATTTCGCGATTCCCGACAGATCGATTTCCAATTGTCCATAAATAAAATGCGCCTTTCTTCATTTTAGGCACGATTTTACTGAGACACATGTCAAAATCAATCATAAATGAAAACGTTTTATAATATCTCGCCAGTTCATTTGATGGAAGAGAATTAAAAAAACTTTTCAGCGTTTTAGATTTTTTAAAAAGTAAATTCACTGATTTGATTACCTCTTTACGCCTTATGATTCCACCTAAACTCTTACAATCTATTTCTCGTGTTGTTTTCAGATAATCATAAGGACAACTCAAATCTGCCGGATCTATCCATTGCAAAGGAAGATAAGATGTCTGACCATATGTTACTGTTGTGTGATTGTCTCCGTATGGTGGCGAAGAAACCAACAAATCAAACTTCAATCCCTTATCCACAATTTCTAGTTTTGAATCACCCCACTCTGCACGCATCCGTTTCTGGTATGCAGTGCGCTTCCTATTGCTTGTTATCTTCAATTTTGCTTGATACAATTCAACATCTTTAATTCCTCTTTCAAGAAGCGATTGAAACTCCTCTATAACATTTATCTTTCTATGCTCAATTTCTTTTGCGGATCTCATGTGCAGTTTAAATGTAGACGTGCGATCATTGCTCCCTATCCTAATCACTTCCGACAGAGCAACCCACAAGAAACTTCGAATCGCACCATCTTTCTCTCTTATAATTGACCGTCTTATTTTAGACAAGCCAATCTGAACATCACGATTGAACCACTTATCTATATTCTTAAAAGAAACTTCTACTTCGTCTCTACAATCAGATTTGATATTTGCTAGCGCCCTCTGGCAAGCTTTTCGTAAACCGCTTACATCATATACACATATTTTAGCCCTCGCCAACAAAACAGCAAGAGGGTTTATGTCTTGCCCAAAGGCATTGAATCCAAACTCTGCACACGCCAGCAAAGAAGTCCCAGAACCCATAAATGGATCAATTGCCTGTACTTTTTTAGGCAAACACTTTGACACCACACCAATAATTGCATTTTGCGCAGCAGGTACCATCATTGCCGGGTATGCAAATAACCGATGTAAACTCTCCCTCCTGTCAACATTCCTGCCATCAAGAATGCCTTCTTTTCTAATTGCTGCTAATTTCTTTTTTGCAGCTACTAATCTACTTTTGACCATCATTATTAATACGACGGGATGAGGACACTATGGGGGCAGTCCCCATAGTAAAATAGTAGAATCCAATCTACGGCCTCGTCACCTGTATCGGTTTTTTAAATCGCTTCATGACAACGCTCCGCGCCCGTGAGGCCTGTACTCCAGCGCGTCCATCGACAAAAGCCATTGCATTCCGTCCGCGACCTCCTCGACGCCGAGCTGGCGGGCTCCGACGTACTGGTCCTGCGGCGACTGGAGCACGTTGTAGCCCAGCTCTTCCGCGATCTTCTCAAAGTCGATCTCTCCACCAACGGTGGGTTGTCCGCCGACGGAGTCGTGGGCGGCGTTGTTCAAGACGATATGCGTCAAGTTGGAACAACCGGATTGTCCGCAAATCGCCATGTTGCCCAAATGCATGATGCTCGCACCATCGCCGTCCAGGCAGATGACTTTGCGCGTTGGCTGCGCCTTGGCGATTCCAAGGGCGATCATGATCGCGTGTCCCATCGAGCCGACGGTCAGGAAGTCTCGCGCGTGGTCTTGCCCGAGACCTTCTCGCGTCTCGTACACCTCGCGCGAGATCATGCCGGTCGTTGACACGATCACCGCATCGTCTGGCAAGGCACTTAAAATCCCTTGTATCGCATCCTCACGCTTCAGTTCGGCGATGTCAGGAACTTTGTTCTGCAATTTGTATTCTGCAAAAAGCCCCTTGCGGACGACCAGCGCGACAGGGCGCTTTTCAGACTTGGCCCTCTCGACCATCCTCTGCGTCAGTTCCAGCGCTTCAGATTCGTCTTCCGGCAACA
>JAEEGL013363507.1_pt1 | contig 32548 bp, 25 predicted proteins | sample 9134231 | NCBI WGS metagenome assembly JAEEGL01 (sample SAMN16246548, study PRJNA631951) | gut metagenome | biome: gut microbiome; feature: rumen; material: fiber-attached | host: Bos | place: Iran: Karaj | collected 2018-10
CTTGAAAACGTCTTCTTGTTGTGCCATATTATGATTCGTTTAACGTTTAACGTTTAGCGTTTAAGGAAATTCGGGCGCAAAGGTAGTGAATTTTGTTCAATAACGCCGCAAAATCTGTGGCAAAAATAATCGTTTAATGCCGTGGAATTAGGAAAATCGCACATTTTGTCTGTATAATAAGACAGGATTCATATCTTCCCTTTTTTCCATATTCGCAGTTTCTCTTCACAAAGGCATCTTTTTTATGATTCGTCGTATTTTCATAGACTTCTTCAGTACGTAATGATATCATTAGCTATTCCCTATAATCGCGAGGTTTTATTTTGTTTCTTTAGATACGTTAGTTATTAGACGCTATGATCCATTCTCTGAAGAACGGGTCTTCTACTTCGTAATGGTCAGAATAGATGACATAACCATCCTTCTGCAAGCGCTTCAAGGCACTATAAATGGTGCTCGTGCGATATTCCCCGGATTGCAGGGGCTTTGATGATACTAAACGCTGAAGGATCCACTTATTCGTATGTTTGAAGTTCATCCACAAGCGTTCGTAGTCTAGGCTGTGAGTTGTCACAATATGGTCTATGGCTTTTCGTACCGGGTCTGGAGTGTCAGGTTGTAGCACTCCAATCTGCCACACGTTGGCAGCTAACTGCTGAGAATAATAAGGATCACCAAATTTTCAGGCTTAAAAAATGACAGGATCCACAAATGATAGAATCAGCCTCCAGTTAGAAGTGCAAAAGCTACGTTTTTGAAGATGCAGGTCTTAAGGCCGGAAGACCTAGGTCTTACGCGCTGAAGACCTGCATCTTCAGGCCATAAGATCTAGGTCTTCAGACCCCCTCCCTCAAAAAAGAAATTTTAACGAAAAATGTCCGCACTCCGCACAGCCTACATGCACTCGGTATCTAACAAAATGATTACCTGCTGATTAAATACCCATTTAGCCTACACTCAGGGTACACTTAGGGTACATCGTCGTGCACTTTCAGTGTACCCTGAGTGTACCCTAAAAGCTGCTATTTTAGGACCCAAATCATTGATGCACAACCTAATACGTCGTTAGTGTATGTAGGCAGGTCCATCTCTCATAATAAATTCGTGCGGAGTGCGGACTATTCGCGTTAAAAAATATTTTTCTTTACTCCAGTCGTCGTCCCAGACGTTGAAGCAGTTTCTCTTTAAGAGGGTGCAATCGTCACTCCGCTCCCAAACTGAGGAAATCGCGCTCAATACTTTTGGCCAGCCAATGGTGGTGCTTGGCCTCGTTGCGCAAGGAGGCAGCCTCGGCGAACAGGTCGTTGATCTGCCGTGCCACCTGCTTGCGCTCGTCAGGATCCGTTATCGTCTGCAACCGTTGCTGCAGCGCCTTGGCTTCCTTGCGAGCCTCGCTCGCCTTCTGCCGCAGTCATTCCAGTGTTTATAATTATATTGTTTATGGGCTTTGATTAATTAGATGCCGTCAGTCCACAAGCGGTGGAAGAAATCCATGACGTAGATACATTCTATGTTTCCCATTTGGCGCGTAAAGACATCGAGAGATACTATCATCAGCTTGCTGTCAGGATGTTCCTCTGCAAACACCTTCAGATTTTTTATGTGTCGGTTCTGCACCTCTTCCGTTGACTTTATCTCTATAGCTATGCGAGCGTCGCCCACAATGATGTCCACCTCTACACCGGTATAGGTGCGCCAGTAACTGAGTTTCTCCTCGCAGTGTCTGTAGTGCATATAGGCCACCAGCTCTTGCACAACAAGATGCTCAAAAGCATGGCCGTAGTCAGCACTGCCACGGATAAGTTCCTTGCGATGAAGCAGATAGTTGGTTACTCCAACGTCGAAGTAGTAGAAACGCGGAGCCTGTACCAGCCTGCGTTTCATGACCTTTGTGTATGCTGGAATACGGTAGCCGATGAGTGTGTCCTCAAGAATATCAAAATAGGAACTGACTGTCGTCGCATGTACACCACACTCTTGGGCGATATTGTTGTTATTGATGATTTCTCCGTCCGTAAGTGCTGCAACCTCCAAGAACCGCTGGAAGGCATCCAAATTGCGCACCAACGCTTCTTCCTTGATTTCCTCTTTCAGGTAAACATCAATGTATGCCGCCAACAGTCTCCAAGGGTTACGAGCCAGATAGTGAGGCGGGATCGTACCATAGTTCACCGCACGGTCTATATCAAAATCGGGTATTTCAGCACTGACCAATGGATAGAGATAGACGGGCAGTGCACGACCTCCCAGCGTATTATGTCCCCTACGCTTCAGTTTCCTGGCGCTGGAGCCACACAAGATAAACACAAGCTGACGTTCAACAATGAGCCTGTGAACCTCGTTGAGAAGCTCTGGCACCTCGGGGATTTCATCGATGATGACTAATGTGCCCGTCGGTTTGTCTTTCAGTGTCTCGTAGAGTAAAACAGGCCGTTGCTGTAGGCGCCTTCTCACATTGGTATCCAGCAAGTCAAAAAATGTAGTATCAGGAAATTGCTGACGCAAAAGAGTTGTTTTACCTGTCTGGCGACCGCCAAACAAGAATATACTGCCGTATAACTCCTTGTTAATCTGAAAGATTCTTTTTAACATAGCCTTGCCATTTTGGATATTTCACTCTTGATTTTAATTAAAAATCTTGGATAGCACGCACGAATTTCGATGAAAATCGTGTGCAAAGGTAACACTTTTTTCCAAAAACCACCAAATTGTTTGGTAATAAAATGCCGGATGACGCAAAAAAAAGGTACACTTTATTCTTTAAATACCAGCATTTTCCCAGGGATTTTTCCACAATCGCTGCTGTGGTCCGCTTTGGGAAGACGGACCTCGGTTATCCCGGGACAGAACTGGAAGGCACCGCGGGAAATCCATTTGATGGGAATCATGTTCCCCATAAAGGAGATGCTGTCGGGGATGTAGATCTTGCCTTCGGTCTCTGGCGGAATGGCTGTTCGCCTGTATTCTTCTATGCCGACGGCTGCGGCCTTATCCGCTGGGCCTGTGTGGAAACTCATGGTGATGGAATCTGATCCAAAGGGGATGGCTGCCGTAAAGACATGGGAGCCCTCTGGCCTGGATAACATGATGCTGCTGAAAAGGAGCAGCAGTGCTGCGAGAGAGAGTAGAATGCGTCTCATAAACAATGATTGTGTTTGCAAAAGTAACAACAATCGCCCTAACAACCAAAACAAACTTATAAAAATGTCCTTGGATGCAGATTTATTTTTCACTTCTTTAACACGGATAAGGGTTGGGGGTCAGGAAAAAGCTGTAACTTTGCAGCGACGATTAACATAAAGATTATGAGAAAGGTCCTTTTGGTCATGATGGTTATGATGGCGGTTGGTGCTACGGCACGCGCTGATGATGACTTTGCCCGCAGAATAGCCGAGCCGGCAGACAATACGCGCGTAACGCGTCGGCCCGCAGAGGGGGAGCGCCTGTTCCGCAGTCACGTTATCGAAGAAAAGATAGCCGAGGTGAAAGGGCTGCTGAGCGGGGCACCGTATCTGGCGTGGATGTTCGAGAATTGCTTCCCCAACACGCTCGACACCACCGTGCATTACAGCGTCACGGAGGACGGCGACGATGACACCTTTGTCTATACGGGTGACATACACGCTATGTGGCTGCGCGACTCGGGAGCGCAGGTGTGGCCATACGTGCAGTTCGCTCGCGAGGACGAGGCGCTACGGCGTATGATTCGCGGTACTATCCTGCGCCAGCTGAAGTGTATCTGCATAGACCCGTATGCCAACGCGTTCAACATGGGTCCTACGGGCAGCGAGTGGGCCAGCGACCTGACAACCATGAACCCTTATTTGCATGAGCGCAAGTATGAAATCGATTCCCTCTGCTATCCCTTGCGCCTGGCCTATGAATACTGGCGGGTGACGGGCGACGACAGCATTTTCGGCGACTTGTGGCAGGAGGCTGTGAGGAAAATCCTGCAGACCTTCCGCGAGCAGCAGCGCAAGGACGGCCGCGGCCCTTACCGCTTCCAGCGCAAGACGGCTGTGCAGTACGACACCATGAGCCACAACGGCTACGGAAACCCCGTGAAACCTTGTGGGTTGATAGCTTCGGCTTTCCGTCCCAGCGACGACAGCACTGTGCTGTTGTTCCTGATTCCATCGAACTTTATGGCTGTCTCGAGCCTACGGAAGGCAGCAGAGATTATCAAAAGCCTTGCTCCCAAAGGAGGGGTTGGGGGAGAGGCCTTGGCCGCCGAGTGCAGAGTTCTGGCTGATGAGGTGGAAGCAGCCCTGCGCCAGTATGCAGTCTATGACCATCCCAAGTACGGCCCCATTTATGCCTTTGAAGTCGATGGCTTTGGCAATCAGCTCCTGATGGACGATGCAAATGTGCCCTCACTGCTCGCTATGGCCTACTTGGGCGATGTGTCGCTCGACGACCCCGTTTATCAGAACACGCGCCGCTTCGTCTGGAGCGAGGATAATCCTTATTTCTTCCGGGGCAGTGCGGGTGAAGGCATCGGCGGCCCGCACGTGGGCTATGATATGGTGTGGCCGATGAGCGTGATGATGCGGGCGTTCACCTCAACCGATGACAACGAGATTCGCCAATGCCTCCAGATGCTCGTCAATACGGATGCGGGAACAGGTTTTATCCACGAGTCGTTCAACAAGAACGATGCAAGCAAGTACTCGCGGCCTTGGTTCGCGTGGCAGAATACGCTCTTCGGGGAACTGATCCTGAAGCTTCTGTCCGACGGCAAACAGGATTTACTGAACTCGGTAAGGAAATTGAAAATTGAAAATTGATAATAAGAAATCATGAGGAAGTTGTTTATTGCTTTGATGCTTTGTGGGTTATGCGGGCTCCGTGCATTCGGAGCTGACCCCGTGGTCGTCAGTTCACCCGACGGCCTGTTGACGGTAACGATTACTACTGCTGAGGGTCTTTCCTGGACGGTGAGCCGCGCAGGCGCTGTTGTCTATACAGAAAGCGGTGTGTCCGTGAACGTGGGCGGCAAGGTGCTCGGCGGCGCGGCCAAGCCGAAGAGCATCAAGCAGCGACAGGTGGCGCAGACGATACGTCCGGTGGTTCCCCTGAAATTCGCGGAGATTCAGGACGCTTACACCGAGGCCACGCTGAACTTCGGTTCTTATCAGTTGCTATTGCGCGTGATGAACAATGCGGTGGCTCATCGCTTCGTGCTTCAACAGAAAGGTGAGGTGGAGATTTTTGACGAGCAGTTCCAGCTCCACCCCGCCGAGGGCTTCGCGGCTCACTATCAGCCCTGTGGCTCGTTTAATACTTCCTATGAGGAAGCTTACCAGCACAAAAGCCTTGACGAATGGACACAGGACGACGGCTTGGCTACGGTGCCTTGCCTGCTGTCGGCAGCAGACGACACACAGCTGCTGATTGGCGAAAGCGATGTTGATGACTACCCGCGTATGTTCCTGCGTGGAGGCGCTTCCATCACCCCAACCTTCCCCAAGTCCCCTCTGGTGTGGAAACCGCGGGGCGACCGCAGCGAGGCGATAACTAGCGAGGCAGATTATATCGCCAAGACCAGTGGCCGTCGGGCATTGCCCTGGCGGTGGGTGGTCGTAACCGATTCCAAGGGCATTGTGGAGCAGACGGTACCCGTTCAGTTGGCACGCCGCTGTGTCCTCACCGACACGGATTGGATAAAGCCGGGTAAGTTCGCCTGGGAGTGGTGGAACGGAGCTGCCCCCTATGGCCCCGATGTAGATTTCAAGGCTGGTTGCAACTACGACACCTATTGCTATTTTGCTGATTTTGCTACGAAGTATGGCATCGAGTATATCCTATTGGACGAGGGCTGGGCCAAGAGCACATGCGACCCCTTTCACGCCAACGACGACCTCGACCTGCACAAACTTATCAGCTACTGTAACGCCAAAGGCGTGAAGATTGTGCTGTGGCTACCGTGGCTAACAGTAGAGAAGCATTTTGACACGCTTTTCAAGACCTATGCCGAGTGGGGTATTCCTGCGGTAAAGGTTGATTTCATGGACCATGCGGACCAGTGGATGGTCAATTTCTATAAGCGGGTGACGGCAGAGGCGGCCAAGTACCACATCATTATCGACTGGCACGGAGCCTTCACGCCGGCAGGTCTGGAGCAGGAGTATCCGAATCTGGTCAGTTACGAGGGCGTGCGCGGTCTGGAGCAGATGGGCGGCTGTCGTCCCGAGAACACCACTTGGCTGCCCTTTATCCGCAATGCCGTGGGAGCGGCCGATTTCACGCCCGGCGGTATGAATAACATGCAACCCGAACTTTACCGTGCCACACGTCCGAACAGCGGAGCCATGGGCACGCGTGTTTTCCAGATGGCATTGTACGTGGTGCTGGAAAGCGGGGTACAGATGTTGGCCGACAATCCCACGCGCTATGTTCAGGCGGATGATTGCACACGCTACATTGCACAGGTGCCTACGACGTGGGATGAGACACGCTGTCTGGAAGCCCGTGTGGGCGAATACGTGGTTGTGGCTAAGCGCAAGGGGGCTCGCTGGTTCATAGGAGCCATCACGAACAACACGCCGCGTGACTTCACACTTAGCCTCGACTTCCTGAAGCTCGGACAGCACACGTGCACAGCGTTCCGCGATGGCAAAAACGCCGACTACCAGGCGATGCATTATAATAAGGAGCAACTGACCGTTGACGCCTCAACCACCCTCAACTTCCATCTGGCCAGAAATGGCGGCTGGGCAGCGGTGATTGAGTAGCCGTGCGCCGGAATCACAGATAGAAGATGGCTTCGGGCCCCATGTTGAAGAGTAGATCAACGATGCTGAGGTCGGGGAGGAAGCCTAGGCGTTGCGCAAATACTTGATAGTAGGGGTCGTGTCGCTGTTGTTCGGGCGCCACGTCCTGATGAATGTCGATGAGGCTGCAGATGACTTTGTGGAGGGCTGCGTTGAAGTCGATGAGGTAGTCGTGTGTGCGAGAGATATAAAAAGGCGCGAATTCATCAGCGAAATACTCAAAGAAGGGGCTCTTGCCGTAGGCCGTGCGCAGGGCGTTCCAATGGTGGTGGCGCCACTGCCCGTGCTCGCTGATGCGAATATCGCGGATGGGCACATGGCTGGAGGCCGCCTCCACGGGGATTATCAGGTGGGCTGGGCCGTCGGGCATCGCTATCGTGCAGCGGTTACGGATGGTCTGCTTGACGTAGTGCTCATCGACGTCGATCAGCGCATCGGGTGTCGCGCGGAACGTGCGATACCAAGAAATAGGGGCAAGATAGGCGGTGGTCATAATCTTTCTACACGGAGCAGGAGTTTTGTGCCGTCGGCGAGGGATGTGGCGATGAAATGGGCGGTTCCACCTTCGCGCAGGCGGAGTTGTTTGCGCAGGGAGGCCACCGATAAGGGGAATCCGCGAACAGTCAGCTCGGCAGCTTCCACGCCACAAAGCAGGCGCTTGAGTTCTTTTTTATTAAAGGTGGCGGTATCAACAACCCGCCATGTGCGTCCGGGGAAATCAGACAGCAGTGCGTCGGCGATGTAAAGGTGTGTATTCAGTGCCAACTTCTGCACGGGGAACCGCTGGCAGATGCTCTTGAAGGCTCCGGCTTTCAGGATGCTGGCATTGGGTTCATACAGATAGCATCCTGCTGGGGGGATGGCAGGAGGATAATAGACCGCAGGCGCAGCCGCTTCCTCTTGACGGGTGAAGGTGAAAGTAACGTCCAAATCAACGCAGTGAATCGGAATATCCTCGGATGGCCGTTCCTCGCGCCCCATCACCAACAGCAGTTCCTTGCACTCTCCCGCCACGCTGACGACGTGAACGGCCTCAATGTTTCGTAAGGCCCGTGTGGCAGCAGCTATGTCGAGCATCGGCGACAGCTTGATGAGGGTATAGTGGGCTCGGGCGCGCAACTGTTCTTGCAAGGCACAGACGTCGGGCGTGCAATCTTCAATCAAGGCCACTTTGTGCCCTGCTGAATCGCGTCGGGCGGGATCTATCAGGATGCAAACGAACTGCGATGGAGGCAAGAAAGCGTCGTTCTGCAGCACCTCCTCGGCAGTGGCACACACCACCTCGGCCCGTGGCAAGCCCATCAGCGGAAAGTTATGGCGTGCAAGGTTGCACAGCTCAGCATTGCGTTCGACATAGATGGCCCTCTGCTCCAACGTCGGTGTCAGGAAAAGCGGAGCGATATTCCCGAAATCTATCCCAAATCCGCCTGTGAGGTCGCAAAAGAGGGCGCGGAGATCCTCGGAATCATCGTGGCTCTGCCGATAAAGGTCATACAGCTGATGAATCACCCTCTTCTTATACATCGCCGTCTGCTCGCTGGAACATTGTTCCATGCTCAGGCGCGGAGGATAGAGGATACCGTCGATGGCCGCCAGGGTCGGCATTTTACGGGCAGCCAGCTGGCGGCCTTCAATTTGTTGCAAGGCTACGCGTACATCCACCTCCGGCGGTGCGGAACGCAGGGCCAGTTGACCAACGTCTGCGTCCGCGTTTTGCCGGATGTAATCTGTCGTAGCCTGATTCATTCGGATGGTTCTATTGCAGCAGTTCCTCCAGCTTCTTGGCAATATCTTCGCCGCGCAGGTCGCGGGCAACGACGATGCCGTCCTGAATCAGCACCGTAGCAGGAATGGAGCGCACGCCGTATATGCCGGCACCTTCGCACTCCCAGCCCTTGAGGTCAGAGATCTGGGGCCACGTCATACCCAGCGACTGGATAGCTTCTTTCCAAGCTGTAGCGTCTTGGTCGAGACTGACACCGATGATCTCGAAGCCTTGGTCGTGGAAGCGCTCGTAGGTGGCTTTCACATTCGGCATTTCTGCACGGCAGGGGCCGCACCAGCTGGCCCAGAAGTCAATCATCAGGATCTTGGCGCCCTGAGCCACTTGGCTGACGCTGAGTTCGCCGCCCTCGGGCGTAGCGGCCTTGATGTCCTTGAAAGGCTGTCCCACAGCGGTCTGAGACTTCACGTCGTAGAAGGAGCGCAATTCCTTGATGGACTCGTTCTCCAGCTCTTGCGGAATATTTTGTAGGCACTCCATCACGACCGCATCGTCCAGCAAGCTAGCATATTGTGTCAGATACGTGACACCGGCGATGTTGGTGATGTTCTGTGCGACAAAGTCCTGATAGATTGTCACCATCTGCTTCTGGAGTTCGTTCAGATCCTTCTCAGCCTTGGCGCGCGCCTCTTCTGTGTTGGTGGAATCCGTGAAAACAGCTACGACGGCTTCGCCCTTTTGGTTCAGGCCCATTTCTGCGAGTTTCAGAGCGGTCAGTGCCTCGTTGGCGGGTGTACCGCCGAGCTCGGCCACAGTATTCTCCTTCGTGTCCATCTTCACCGTAATCTTTGCGTTCTCAAGAGCCACCTGCGTAGCGATAGAGAGGTCTGCGTTGGAGCCAGACTGCCAGATAATGAAGCGGATAGCTGCCGTGTCCTGAACGCCTTCAAAGGTGAACTCGCCATTCTTGATGACGGTCTTCTGGAGTGTGTCAACATCAAACATATCATGCACCTTGGCCAGGATGACGACATCGCCGTCCTCGGCACCGTCGATTGTTCCTTTGATTTTGTAACCGTTGTTCTTGCAAGCTGCCAAACACAGGAGAAGTGCTGCGACAGCAAAGGGAATCATTCTTTTCATCGTTGTTTTTGTTGTTATGATGGTTTTATAGTTTTATCCTTACATGATGAAGCCCTCGGGCGTGGTCCGCGTGGGTCGCACAATCCGCAAATGGCGCACCCAACCCAGCATGAAGGCGTGGGTGTAGCTGTGGTGTTTGATCTCGTTGACGTGGCTTTGGCGGATATCACAGAGGTAGCCTGCGCGCAGGGTGATATTGCGCAGGGGTATATCGATGCTCAGAAAATGGCGGCTGGAGAATGCGTTAAAGGGATGTGTAGCGCAGATGTTGTGGCCGCCGTTGCCGAGCGAGAATATTTCATAGTAGCTTTGCCCGTACTCGGGACTGAACATCAGCCCCAGTAGCGGCACATCCAGCTGATAGCGGGCCGTGAGGGGCTGGCGTTTGATGTGGAACTTATAGATGGCTGCTGCTGAGGCTGAAAGCTGCATCGATGCCAGCAGCTGCGCCGGGTTGTTACCATTTCGCATATTATAGAGGAAGCCCAGCGAGGCACCCGCCTGCGGACCCACGAGGATGCGCAGGTTCTGTGCAACGGGAATGTTATAATGCCACGTCATTTCGTAGCTCAAGTCGCCGCCCACCTGTTTGGCTTTGGCGGTGGGGTTCTTGGTGTAGGCCAGATTTCCGTGCCAGAGGGTCTGGAAACTGACGGCACTGTCGGCTAGGTGTGTGACGCGCAGTGTCTCGTGCATGAATTGGAACTGCGGGCCCGTATAATTTTGAGGCGAAAGATAGCTGTCCAATTGATTCACGCCCCCGATGCCGAAGAGCGTGGCGTGCGTGACTGATCGCGTACGCTCACCCTCCTGGGCTACGGCTGGGGACGTAAGCAGCAGCACCGCTGCTGCAAAGAACAATTGATAATTCACAATTCAAAATTCACAATGCACAATGGACAAATCTTCACTCCTCGAATAGATTAAACTGCCCTGTGAGCGGGTCGATATTGCCTTCGCGGGCGGGAAACTCCTCGGGGAGAGTCTCGCTCGGGTCTTCTGAATCCTCAGAGATATCCTCTTGGAGGTCTTCACTCTCCCCCTCTTGGGTGGTGCTCTCCGGCTGTCTCAGCGGCTCCAGCTCCTTGATGTGCTCCACAGCGAAGGTCGTGATACGCTTACCCTTGGCCTTGAAGCTCTTCTGACCGATGAACTGTTCGGCATCGATTTCCAGAGGCTCGCGGAAGTCGTCGGGTGCAGCAAATGGCACGAGCAGACGCGGGTAGGGAGTGTCGGTGAGCAGGATCAGGCGGCTCTCGGGGTTCTCTCCCAGGAAGTTCTGGTGGCGCGCCGTGGCTTCCAGTGCAAAGCGCTTCAGGTAGGGGAAGCCCTGGTCGGCATCAAAGAGGGCTGCCGTCCACACTTTCTGCGGGTCGTACTTCTCGATGCGTAGGATATTCTGCTCGTAGTGGTTGTTCAGGTCGAAGTTCGTGGTGTAGAACTCGCCGTTGTCCAGAATCACGAGAATCTGGTCGTCCGAGTGGAATTCACCCAAGTATTGCCCGTGTTCATCGTAGTTCAGACGTTTCACGTCGAAGTCGAACCACACGTGGCGTCCGCCCAGCGTGCTGCTTCCGTGGCTCTTGAGGCCGATGCGCTCCACGTCGAGCTTTGTCAGCAGATTGCCCACCGACGCACGGCCCTTGATCATGATTTCGCTGAAGTCCTTGTCGAAGAAGGCGCGCCTGAGTTTCGGATTAGGCTTCAGGCTCACCTTGATAATCTCGGCCTCGCCGTTGGGATTCGCCGTGAAGTAGGCTACGCGGCTGCCCGGCTTGCCTTGTGTCAGGTCATATTCGCGGTCGCGGGTGATGCTCGTTACGTTGAAGCGCTTGATATAGAAGGCGCCGTCGCGGCCGTCGCGATAAACGCAGTTGTAGATTGTACGTGTGTCGCTCTTTTTGAAGATAGCCACGTGCAGAATCTGGCACTTGCGTTTCTCAGCCTTCGAGCGCTCTGTCTCGCCCACGAACACCTTTTCGCCGATGCGGATGACCTTGTAGGTGCCGTCCTTGTAGAAGATAATCACATCGTCGATGTCCGAGCAGTTGCATACGAATTCGTCCTTCTTCAAGCTCGTGCCGATGAAGCCGTCCTCGCGGTTGATGTAGAGCTTTTGGTTTGCTTCCACGACCTTCGAGGCCTCGATACTGTCGAAATTGCGAATCTCGGTCAGACGCGGATGGTCTTTGCCGTACTTCTCCTGGATGAAGCGGAACCAGTTGGCCGTCACCTCGATCATATTTGCCAGGTCGCGATCGATCTCAGCTACCTCCTCTTTCATGCGGGCAATGGCCTCGTCGGCCTTGTCCTTGTTGAACTTGGCGATGCGCTGCATTTTGATCTCTAGCAGCCGTAGGATATCCTCCTTCGTCACCTCGCGTACAAATTGCGGGTAGAACGGCGTCAGACGCTCGTCGATGTATTCGCACAATTCATCGGTCGAATTGGCATTCTCGAAAGGCTTCCCCTTATAGATGCGCTCCTCGATGAAGATGCGTTCCAGCGAGGCAAAGTGCAGTGCCTCCATCAGTTCGCCGCGGCGGATGAGCAGTTCCTTGCGGAGCAGCTCCTTCGTGTTATCGACAGAGCGCCGCAGCACCTCCGAGATGGTCAGGAAGCAGGGCTTATTCTCATCAATCACACAGCAGTTGGGCGAGATGGAGACCTCGCAGTCCGTGCAGGCATAGAGCGCATCAATCGTCTTGTCTGAGCTGGCACCCGGCATCAGGTGGATTAGAATCTCCACACCTGCAGCCGTCATGTCCTCCACCTTACGTACCTTGATCTTACCCTTCTCCGCAGCCTTCAGAATCGTGTCGATGAACTGGCTCGGCTTCTGCGGAGAGCCCGTGGTCTTACCGAAAGGAAGTTCCGTAATCGCCAGGGTCTTCTGGTCGCGCTTCTCAATCTTCGCGCGCACTCGTACGACACCGCCGCGCTGACCGTCGTTGTACTTCGAGACATCGATGCTGCCGCCCGTTGGGAAATCAGGGTACAGCTGGAACGGCTCGTCGTGCAGGTACGCAATCGCAGCCTCGCACAGTTCATTCAGGTTGTGCGGCAGGATCTTCGACGACAAGCCCACAGCAATGCCCTCGGCACCTTGTGCCAGCAGCAGCGGGAACTTCACCGGCAGCGTAATCGGCTCCTTGTTGCGACCATCGTAGGAGAGCTTCCACTCCGTCGTCTTCGGGTTGAAGACCACATCCAGCGCAAACTTCGACAACCGCGCCTCAATGTAGCGGCCTGCAGCCGCATCGTCGCCCGTTAGGATATTGCCCCAGTTGCCCTGACAGTCAATCAACAACTCCTTTTGACCCAGCTGTACCAGGGCGTCCTTGATGCTCGCATCGCCGTGGGGGTGAAACTGCATCGTGTGACCCACGATGTTCGCCACCTTGTTGAAGCGACCGTCGTCCATTCGTTTCATCGAGTGCAGAATACGGCGCTGCACAGGTTTGAAACCGTCACCGATGTGCGGAACGGCACGCTCTAAAATCACATACGACGCATAGTCCAGGAACCAGTCCTGGTACATCCGGTTCAAATGGTGAGTGATGCCATCCTGCATCACAACTTTATCATCCATACACCAATGAGGTGATTATTCTTTGACTTCTTCGGTTGCTTGTTCTTTCACACGTTTCAGCGTGATGGTTTCATTCTCAGCTTCGTAGATGAACTCATTCTCATCCACGGAAGTGATGGTGTAGTTGTGATCTTTTGGCCAGTCTTTCTTGTCGTCCTCTTGTCTTTCTTCCAAAATGCTCATAGCCAAATTCCATGAATATTCTGCTATTGCGCTTTCTGGGCAAGCATATTCTCCCAGATCCCATTCGGACTCTTTGCCAGTAATAACGAGCCATTCCTCACCGTCCACGCAGCTGGTTGTCCACGTACCTGTGCGGCGGTATTTGAACTCCATCATAACCTCTGTGTCTATATCATTCTCCTCATCCTTGATGAAGAATGTCTTGACGAAGGATCCCTCTTCCTTGTAGCTTCCGTCCGCGCCGAAAGTCTCGATCTCCTTCTGAACATGCGTAAATGCGTAATGCTCGTCTGTTTCAGGTTGTTCTATCGAGAATCCAGTATCCCAGGAACCTGCAATTCGCTCTCTCATAGTGGGGCCGCAACCGACCAACATAGCTGCAGCTACCAATGCTGTTGCTGCAAAGCCGAATAAACTAGTTTTCTTCATAGTTGAAAAGTAAATAAGAAGTTAGTAAATAGGTGAATAATACATTTTTGTTGTTATGGAAGAATCCTCTTCTTGCCGTTGACGATATACACTCCCTTAGGAAGCGTTGAGGAGGCAGAGACGCGTCGTCCGCTGAGGTCATACCAGTTCCCTTCTTGAAGAGAGGGCGTTTGAGGATTATGGTGAATCCCGTCGTAAACCTCCTTGCTACCTAGATAGGTGAGGCGGAAGTGGTCAAAGATGGTCCAGTCGTTGTCTATCAGCGTTTGCTTGCGGATGCCAATTCGCAGGCGATGGTCGCAGACGTTGATGAGGAGTTCGTTTTGGCGGTAGGCATTGGCTGTGAAGACGGTGCTGGCGTCAGTCATCGAGTTGGGCACATAGACGCTGCCGGCCTTCTTCGTGTAGCCGCTGGTGCTGGTGCGTTTTCCACCGGAGAGGATGTTCATCAAAGGGGTAGAGATTTCATTGTCGCCATAGAGACTGCTACCCGTACGGGTATAGAGCAGGGCGTTCTGTTCCGTAGCCGTAGCACCTTCTCCTCCAGCACGATAGAAACCTTGACAGCTGAGCTGATAGACCCCGTTGGGCACATCCATCAGCTCCTGAAAGATGTCGAAGTTAGCGTTCCATCGTTCGGCGCACATATTCGCGTTGTTGCCTCCCTGCACGGGGCCGCCGCTCCAGACGCCATAACGCTCATCGTTGCGCCCGAAGTCCGGACAGCTGATGAGGAACGTGGCATCCACTGGATTCACGGGCGTAGCTTTGGCGAAGCGGTCGATTAGCTGTTGCCGGGTGAAGCGGTGCCAGTGGGCGCGGGTATTACTCTTCACACTGCTGGCGCTGTTCTTAGAGAGGGCTTTATTCTTGGAGGCGCCATAGAGATAGCTTGTGCCGTCGGCCGTTAGGAGGAACGTATCGTCGGTGCCCGTCTCCTCGAAGCGCCAACCTGCGGCGGGTTGGTCGCAGTAGAGCTCGTTCCAGCCGAGGAAATGGCTGTCGCCGCCGTTGCTGATGCCTGTCTCGAGGGTGAATGTGCCATCGGACAGTTGCTCCATCATCAAGGGGGTGGGTGCGTCGCCGAGCGAAGCCTGCGTGCCCCAGTCATTGGCTGCGCACAGGTACTGGCCGGTCGCAACTTGCTGGAGATAGACCAGCTGCGACTCGGTGTGCGGCAGTGTGCTGTTGAACTGCACAGGCAGCACTTGCACGGCCCCTCTTCCTCGTTGGCAAAGCACTACGTAAGCAGCGCCTGGGGTGCCGCTGTAACCGGTGGAGGACACGGTGTAGTCGCGCACGCCGTTGTATTCATTATACGCCCAGCGGTGAGTGTGTCCCGAGAAGTGTATAGGATTCTGCGTCAGGTTGATGATGCTGGCTAGACGGTCTTTCTTCTTGCGGGCATAGTCGCGGGCGGTGGCATCGTCAGTCCATTTGCCCAAGTCGGCATTGGTGCCGTATTCCGACCAGTCATCAGTCTTGATATAGCGTCCCACATCGGTCTGGTCGAGCCACCAGCGGTCGCAGTCGCTGCCAGCGAGGAAGGGGTAGTGCTGTGTCCAGATGGAAGGCTCGCTGGCGTGGTCGCGCACGAAGGCTTCCAGCGTGTTGATTAGCCCGTCGGGGGCGTACATCTTGTCGAGGCCTGTCACCCATGTGCTCAGGATTTTGTTCACCGTGTATCCTTTCTGGAACCAATAGGTCTGGCCGCAGTAGAAGCGCACCCCACGAAAGCGGAAGGTGAACACCTCCGGCTGGCGGTGGTTGCTGCCGTCCTTGAGCACCTGCAGGTCTTCCACACCGAGGTTGCTGGCGGTAGATGTAAAGTGGTTTATAGTTTTTTTCGTGGCTTCGTTGTCGGCAATACCGCCGCTGTCGCCTCCCGTTAGGGCTTCGCTGCCGTCGGTGCCCGTCCAGTAATCGGGTACATAGTCGTGGTTTCCGGCCATCGTGATGAAGGGGATGCCAGCCTCGTTGAAGCCGTTCATGACGCTCTCAAACTCCTCGTGGCTGTCCATGCTGTCGCCGTCCATATCACCCAGGCACATCACCAGGTCGGCGGTTGGAACGTACTCAGGAGCAACGGAGAAGACGATGCGTCGGCCGCCTGCACGACCCATTCCGCAGATATTGCGGACATAGCTCTGCATCTGCTCCACACTGGTGCCATCGTGCCCCGTCAGTGCCAGATGCGGGTCGGAGAAGATGACCACCGTGAAATACTCCTGAGCCCTGCCAGTCAGGGCTGTCAGGAAAACTACCAAGCATATATAAAATCTTCGGCTCATGGGCGAAAAACAAACGTTTGCGCGGCAAAGATATACAAATTAAATAAAAGAGAAGAAAAGAAAAGAGAAAAAATGAAAAGTAATTTTCTCATCTGGCAAAAAATCTTTAATCTTTAATCTTTAATCTTTAATCTTTTCACTACCTTTGCGCCCGAATTACATACAACGCTCAACGTTAAACGTTAAACGAATCAAAGATGGCATTAAAAGCTGGTATCGTGGGCCTGCCGAACGTAGGCAAATCCACACTCTTCAACTGCCTGTCGAGTGCAAAGGCGCAGGCAGCCAATTTCCCTTTTTGCACGATAGACGCTCAGATGGGGCAGATCACCGTCCCCGATGAGCGACTGAATAAGCTTGCAGAGCTGGTACATCCGGGGCGTATCGTTCCCGCCACCTGCGAGATTGTCGATATCGCCGGACTCGTGAAAGGCGCCTCCAAGGGCGAGGGTCTCGGCAATCAGTTCCTGGGGAACATTCGCGAGTGCGATGCTATTATCCATGTGCTCCGCTGCTTCGACGACCCCAATATCGTACACGTGGACGGCTCCGTCGATCCTGTGCGCGACAAGGAGATCATCGACACCGAGCTCCAACTGAAGGACCTCGAGACGGTGGAGAGTCGCATCCAGCGCGTGGAGAAGCAAGCCCGTGTCGGCGGCGACAAGCAGGCCAAGATAGAGCTCGGCGTGCTCGAAGCCTACAAGGCAGCACTCGTCGAGGGCCGCAGTGCGCGCACGGCCACTTTCGAGACTGAGGACGAGCAGGCTGCAGCCCGCAACCTATTCCTGCTGACCACGAAGCCCGTGCTCTATGTCTGCAACGTTGATGACGCTTCCGCCGCCAACGGCAATGCCTACGTGGATGCCGTGCGCGAGGCCACGAAGGACGAGCAGGCTGCCCTTCTCATCATCAGCGCACAGACCGAGGCCGACATCGCCGAGCTGGAGAGCTACGAGGAGAAGCAGATGTTCCTCGAGGATATGGGTCTCACGGAGAGCGGTTGCGACCGCCTCATCAAGGCCATCTACTCATTGCTTGGCTTGCAGACGTTCATCACCGCCGGCGAGATGGAGGTGAAGGCCTGGACTTTCCGACGCGGTTGGAAGGCTCCGCAGTGTGCAGGTGTCATCCACACTGACTTCGAGAAGGGTTTCATTCGCGCTGAGGTCATCAAGTACGACGACTACATCCGCTATGGTTCCGAGGCTGCTGTCCGCGAGGCTGGCAAGATGGGCGTTGAAGGCAAGGAGTACATCGTTCAGGACGGTGATATTATGCACTTTAGATTCAATGTCTAAAGACCCACCCCCAACCCCTCCCGTTAGGGAGGGGAGGACCTCTGGATTGTAACATAATAAAGAATCGTTATCATGATAAATAGTCTATTTCCTGTCGCTCTTCCACTACTCCCCGCCCTAACGGGAGGGGCAGGGGGAGGGTCTTCCTCTTTTCTTTTTATCCATTGGAACCCCGATGTGGTGGCGTTCACCATCGGGTCGTTCGGTATCCGCTGGTACTCGCTGTGCTGGTGCATTGGTTTGGTGACGGTGTTCTTGCTGGAGCAGCGGCTGTTCAAGGAGCAGAAGATTTCCGACGAGAAGTTTGAACCGCTATTCCTCTATTCGTTCCTCGGCATCCTCATCGGCGCACGCTTGGGCCACTGCCTATTCTACGAGCCAGAGTACTTCCTGAGCTCACCCACCCACATGCTGGAAATGATTATTCCGGCGAAGATGGGGGCCGACGGCTCGTGGCATTTTACGGGCTACACCGGACTGGCCTCGCACGGCGGCACGCTGATGTTCATCGTGGCGCTGTGGCTCTACAGCCGCCGCACGAAGGTTCCCTTCCTGACGGCGCTGGATAACATCGCCATCGTGACGCCCCTCTGCGCCTGCGCCATCCGCCTGGGCAACCTCATGAACTCAGAGATTATCGGCAAACCCACCGACGTGCCTTGGGCTTTCATCTTCGAGCAGGTGGATCAGCTGCCGCGCCACCCCGGACAGCTCTACGAGGCCATTGCCTACTTCCTCTTCTTCTTCGTGGGCTGGGCGTTCTATCGCCGCAAGCCGGCTTTCGTGGGCACAGGCTTCTTCTTTGGCCTCTGTATCTTCATGATTTTCACCTTCCGCTTCTTCATCGAATACACCAAGGAGGTGCAGGTCGGTTTCGAGAACGGTATGATCTTCAATATGGGCCAACTCCTCTCCGTGCCCTTCATCCTCTTGGGAGCCTACTGGATATGGCGAGGGAGGAGGAAGGTGAGAATTGAAAAATTGAAAGATTGAAAAATTAAGGATTAATGATTAAGGATTAGAGTTGATAGGAATTATAAATAGTAAAATCGTAAAATTGTGAAATTGTTCAATTTAAAGGATTGTCCATTGTTAATTGTGAATTGAAAAATATGAATTGTGAATTGAGAACAATAAAACTTTTCCTTCTGTGCCTTCTCTCCCTTCCCCTGTCAGCACAGGAGGGTGCGTCCTCCGTTCTGCAGAACACCACGTTCGGCGGTTATGTGATAGGGCAGATGAGCGCCACCGACCAGCCGGGAGCGGAGAAGCAGACCGATATGAACCTGCGCTTGATCCGCGTCTATGCTGACAGCCGGCTGGGCGACTGGGCTTTCAAGTTGCAGGCGCAGGTCAACGGCAACACCTCCTCGCTCTCCAGTCCGCGCGTTGTGGACGCTTGGGCCGAGTGGCAGCACTGGAAGGAGTTCCGCATCAAGTTCGGCCAGATGAAGCGCCCCTTCACCTTCGAGAATCCCATGCACCCCTGGCTCATCGGCAAGGGTAACTATTCGCAGCTGACACTGAAAATGGCCGGTTTCAACGACCGAACCGGCGAGCACGCCTCCAACGGACGTGACTTCGGTCTCCAGTTTCAGGGTGACCTTCTCCGCAGCCGCAGCGACGGCCACGCCTTCCTCCACTATCAGGTGGGCGTCTTCACGGGCCAGGGCATCAACTTCTCCGACCGCAACACGCGCAAGGACATCATCGGTGGCATCTGGGTCGCACCCGTTAAGAACCTGCAGGTCGGCGCCTTCGGGTGGACGGGCAACTACGTGGATGATTCCAAACTCACCCACGAGCGCCGCCGCTACAGCTTCGGCCTCAACTACACTGGCTCGTGGACAGCGCGTGCGGAATATGCCGTCGATAATGCCGAGGGCAAGGCCGATGCCTGGTACGCTATGGTAGGCACGCCCGAGTGGAAACGCTCGAAGGTCTTTCTCCTCTACGATGTCCTCCGCGAAGCCAAGAGCTGGGACAATGCCCACAGCATCTACGGCATTTCTGCCCAGCACTCGCTCCACAAGAACCTGATGCTCCAGCTCAACTACGGCTTCCACGCCCGTTCCACCGCTGGCAGCAAACGCCACTACAACACCGCCGACGTACAACTCTACTGGAGATTCTGATGAACAAGAGTTTTTCACAGACCGGAACGCTGGTCCAGACACAGACGCAGAACCTCACCCCACAGCAGCTGCTGGTGAGCAACCTGACGGAGATGCCCATCGAGGCATTGTATGAGCGTGTGGATCAGGAGCTGAAGGAGAATATGGCGCTGGAGCGTGACAGCGACAGCGAAGCTTGGGACGGCGGCGAGCCCGGCGGTTCCCCTGCCGAGGCAGTTGCCGACTACGATCAGACTGCCGACTACAGCTCGCCCGACGATGTGCCCGACAACCTGCCCACCGGACGCGCCGAAGTGCCCGAGACGGTGGTGGGCGAGACGCTCTCCTTCTACGACCAGCTCGAGGAGCAGATAGGCTTCCTCCACCTCACCGCCCACGAGGAGGAGTTGCTGCGCTATCTCATCGGCTCCCTCGACGACGACGGCCTGCTACGTACCTCCCTCACCCAGATTCAGGATGAGCTGGAGGTCTATCACAACATCAACACCTCGCAGGAGGAATTGGAGCACGCGCTCCACATCCTGCAGAACTTCGAGCCCTCGGGCGTCGGTGCCCGCACACTCCAGGAGTGTCTGCTGCTGCAGGTGCGCCACGCCCCCGACTACCAGTCGCCCGTGAAGCAGAAGCTGGAGAGCCTGCTCACCCAGTGTTTCGACCAGCTGATGATCAACCGCTGGGATCGCATCCAGCGGACGATGAACCTCACCGATGCCGAGGTGACGCGTCTCCAACACGAGGTTCATCGCCTCAACCCGCGCCCGGGCAGTTCCCTGGGCGAGGCCCTTGGGAGGAGCCAACAGCAGATAACACCCGATTTCATCGTGGAAACCGACCCTTACGGCCAACTCACGATGAGCCTCAACAACGGACGTGTGCCCTCGCTCCATGTCAGCGACGACGACCTCAGTTTCCTGCGTTCTTACGAGGGGCGAGACCTAAAGACCCTCTCCCGCAGCGAGCGCGAGGGTGTCAGCTACCTGCGCGACCGCGTGGAGCGCGCACAGGCGTTCATCGATGCCCTGAAGCAGCGCCGCCACACCCTGCGCACCACCATGCAGACCATCATCCGCCTGCAGCGCCCCTTCTTCGAGAGCGGCGACGAGACCCTCCTACGCCCGATGACGCTGGAGGATGTGGCTGCGCAGACAGGTCTCCACCTCTCCACCGTCAGCCGCGTGAGCAACAGCAAGTGGGTGCAGACCACCTACGGTATCTACCCCCTGCGCTGGTTCTTCACCTCGGCCGCCCGCCTCGATGGCGAAACCGTGAGTGTGCGGAGCATCAAGGCTGCGCTCAAGGATATCATCGACGAGGAGGACAAGCAACACCCCCTCACCGACGACGCCCTCACCACCGCCCTCCAGCAGCGCGGCTTCGATGTCGCCCGCCGCACAGTCACGAAATACCGCATCAATCTCGGCATCCCCGTGGCGAAGATGAGAGGACGCACTACTGGCGGAAATTGAAAATTGAGAACACACCACAGATTTCACAGATTACACGGATTCCTATATATGGTTATAATTTATAAATATTGCGCAGATTTAAGCGGCACGCTACGCAAGGTGCCGAGCGAATGTGAAAGCTTCCTATGCAATTGACTATCAGATGCGTGACATTCGAAAGCCGCGCAGCCTTTCGCTAAAAATTTGTGAAATTCGCTAAAAATTGAATCATATCAATAGGACATGTAATTCGTGAAATTCGTGGTCAAAAGATATCCGTGTAATCTGCGTAATCTGTGGTAAAGAATAAAACATCATTGTCCATTGATAATTATTAGTTGTTCATTGTGAAATACCTCCTCCCTGCTGCCCGCTGGCTGTCCAGCATCTTCCGCCCCGAGTTTATGCCCGTGGTGGGCTTCCTGACGCTGTTCCTGTTCACCTATCTGAACCTGCTGCCCTGGCAGTTCAAAGGCCTCGTGCTGCTGCTCGTGGTCCTCGGCACGGTGTTGTTGCCGCGCTGGACCATCCGCTTCTGGCGCAAGTCGCGGGGCTGGGAGCTCCATCTGCTGCGCATGCGGGAGAACCGCTACTTCCCCTACCTCATCTACATCCTCTACTACTGCTTCACGCTCCACACCCTCAACCGCCTCCAGCTCCCTTACTATATGTCAGGGATTCTCGTGGGCGCCATCATCATCCAGACCGCCTGTGCCCTCATCAACATCAAGTGGAAGATATCGATGCACTGCGCCGGTGCGGGCGGTGTCACGGGTGCGCTCATGGCCTACAGCCTCATCTTCTATTTCAACCCCGTCGGGTGGCTGTGTGTCTCCATTCTCGTCTCGGGCCTCGTGGGCAGCAGTCGTATGCTCCTGCGCCAGCACACCCTCCTGCAGGTGGTGGCGGGCACGCTCCTCGGCGCTGTCGGCGGCTTCCTCGGCATCTTCCTGAATTTCTAAAAACCCGATACACCTTTTATTTTATGATGCACTCCCTGCCACGATACGCCCTCGTCCTGTTGGCTGCCGGCCTGCTGGCCGCCTGCGGCTCCTCCCGTAAAGCCGTCATCACGCAAGACGCCCCCCCCGTTCAAGACACCCCTGTCCTCACCCCCGCACCCGTTCCCGTCGTCGAGCAGAAGCAGGGGCCTCTCACCCTTCCCCAGCGCCTCGACAGCCTGTTGCAGGCCGAGGACTCGCTGCTGCGCGTGTCGCAGTTGGGTTTGCACATTGTCAACCTCACCACAGGCGAAGTCCTTTGTGCACGCGGAGCTCAGCAACGCCTGCGCCCGGCATCGTCGGAGAAGGTGGTCACGGCCATTGCCGCCCTCGACCAGCTGGGGGCCGACTATCAGTTTTCCACGCAGCTGCTCACCTCAGCCGCTGTCAGCGGCACCACCCTGCAGGGCGACCTCTACCTGAAAGGCTCGATGGATCCGCTGCTTTCTGTGGCTGATGCGCGTGCGCTGGCAGCCCAACTGAAGGCCACGGGCATCCGCACCGTCGCCGGTCACCTCGTGGCCGATGCCTCATTCAAGGACGAGGATGAGTATGGCTGGGGCTGGTGTTGGGATGATGACAACCCCACGCTCACCCCCCTCCTAGTGGGCGGCAAGCCCGGCTTGGCAGCCGCCCTGCGCACAGCCCTGAAGAACGCTGGCATTACTGTCCAGAAGGGTACCATCGTGGGCACTGCGCCCGCTGCAGCCCGCGAGCTTGCAGCCTTCCGGCGTCCCCTCACCGACGTCCTTCAACCGATGCTCAAGGAGAGCGACAACCTCTGTGCCGAAGCCGTCTTCTACCAGTTGAAGGCCACCCCCGTTCCAGGTGCTAAGCGCACGGCTCTCGGCAAGCACTACAGCCGCAAGCAAGCCGCCGAGGTCATCAACGACGTCATTGCCCGTTCCTTGAACGATGCACCCTCCTCGTCGCTCGTTGCCGACGGCAGCGGCCTCTCCCTCTACAACTATCAGACGCCCGAGACCTTCACGCGCCTGCTCACCTATGCCCTCGTCCAGCGCGACAGGATCCTCACCCCCCTGTTGGAGGCCCTGCCCATCGCCGGTATGGACGGCACCCTCAAGAAACGCATGATCGGCACCCCCGCAGCCGCTAATGTCCGCGCCAAGACCGGTTCCGTCTCTGCCGTCAGCACCCTCGTGGGTTACACCACGCAGCGTTCCACCGGTCACCTCATCGCCTTCGCCATCATGAACCAGGGCGTCACCCGCATGGCCGAAGGTCGCGATTTCCAGGACCGCGTCTGCATCCTTCTGAGCGAGTGAAAAAGAAGTCGCCACAGTATGACTAGCTAGAGCTAATATAAGTACATTTAGCTGTTAGACACGCAGCCTCCATTTAGAAGATGCAGGTCTTAAGGCCGAAAGACCTAGGTCTTACGCGCTGAAGACCTAGATCTTCAGGGCATAAGACCGCTGACCACCCTCGCGAAAAAAACTGTTATCTGTGGACATCTGTGGACATTTTTTCGACGGCTTTTATATTATTTGAGGTGCGCGCGAGGTGTAAGCTTTTAAGCTATTTCGGTAAATTTTTGAGTGGGCTGACTGAATTTAGTCAGGCGCCTGACATCATTCAGTCACCTGCCTGACTAAACAACGTTAGCCCGCTGACTTGTCCTCGTCAGCAGGCTAACTGAATGTTGTTGAACGACTGCCACTGCCTTTCAGAACCGATAAGGGTATTACGCAAAAGCTTTAAGGCTTTTGGCAGAAAGCCTAATAGAGTTCTGACCAAACGCTTTGGGGACCTATAATCGCACAACCTTGGCCTTGGTGTTCTTGAAGCTCGGCATGGCCTCGCCCACATGGGAGCCAATGTAGGTTGGGTCGCACACTACGTAGCGACTACCGTTGATAATCATATAGTCCCCCTGCACATCCCCGTCGAAGCGGACTGCCGTTGCCAGATGGTTGGGATAGTTGAGCAGCACGACATCCAATCCCACGAGCTCGCGTACAAGGATGGAGAATAAGATGGAACGATCCTCGCAATCGCAATAGGGATAGTACAGCGTCTCGTCGCCGAACAGCGGACGCTCTTCCCCGAACTGCCGGTCATCTGTCTGATAGACGAAAGCCGTCTGTACGAAATCCAACAGGATATCCACGGCCTCCAGCTTGCTCTTGCCTTGGATGTTCTGACGCAATGCGGGGTACAGGCTCTCCTTTGCCTGATCGCTCAATGACGCTAAGGCATAGTAGTTCCAGTCGTTGCATCGCGGGTAGTGATTGAAGAACTCCATCAGGCTGTTGCTGACGCTTGCCGTAGCCTGCACCTTAGGATAGCGCTGCCCTTGAAGCGAGCGGGCCTTGCCATCCGAGGTTAGTAGAGGCAACTTGTTCATCTGCCAAGCAAAGGGCTGTTCACGCGGGAACTCCCGTTCAAAGATGTAGAATGAAGCGCTTCGTGAGTCCTTATCGGTGATATAGTATTCCCGTCCACCAATCCGAATGTATGAGTATTCGCAGATGTCACCGCTGGAGGGAACCAGCAAGTACAGTCTTCCGTCGCAGCGGGCAATACGAGCCTGATAGCCCGACTGCACGAGAATGAACATCTCCAGCAGTCGTGCTTCATTCCGCAGGCCCGGCAGAAACGCTTCGGCCATCGCTTCCAGGAATCGCAGGTAGCCCCAATCGGGTAGCTGATAGGTATTGCGTATTTTCAGACACGCGGCTACCACACCTGCGTACTTCGCCTCCGAAAGCACCTGCCATGCATCGGCCACATCGGATTCGCTGGTGCTCTTCAAGCGGAAACGAAGCTGCTGCCCCAATGGCACATTCCACGTCTGGCCACACCACTGGAAAGCAAAACCCTCAGGCTTCGGCTCACGAGGCTTTGTCGTAGGAGTTGGCTTAGGCTCATCCTTCGGCTTCTCTGGTGCTGTAATCACCAGTCGTTCCAGCTCATCGATGGGAATGATAGGTTCTGGCTTGGGGACATCGGGCAACTTCAGATCCTGCACCTCGCCGAAGGGAATAGCATCGAACCTAGGGATATCCAGAGGCTTTCGCGTCTCGGGCTGTGGTGGCTCGGGCCGCTTGGGCAACGGTTTGGCAGGTTCCGCCTCCTCGCGTGTCCATGCCCGTCGCATAAATTCAGCATACTCTGCATTCACACGGTCGCGGTAAGCCCTATATTCCTCCGTCTTCTTTTGGACATAGCTATTATACTTCTCCTGCTGCTGGCGTTTATAGTCCTCGAAGGATTGGGCCGATGCCAGAACCGAACACAGACATAGCAGTATACAAATATTCCAAAACCTTTCTTTCATTGTTTCAATTTATATAGGTTTGTTCTATTCATCTCATTTTCTCTCTCATGCGATTACGAAAATTCGTTTCAGCGTCTTCAATGTCATTCCGCACCTGTTCTGATACATTGTCTGATGATTTGTCAAGGTGTTGCTCATCTTCGGTCGTCAACCTGTGATTGATTACCATTTGCTGTCGCAGGTTCTCATTTTCTGTTCTTCGCGTTTCGCCCTGTCCCAAATAGATAGTATCCCGCTTGATCACCTTCACCGTATCATGGCGAACGGTAGCAGTTCCAGAGAATAACTGTCGTACATCCATGTTCCCTTCTTTTACCTCTTGGGCTATTGGTACTACGATAGGTTTCACTTCCACAACGAAATCCACCACCTGAAACACACCATATACAGCTACAATGCAACTTACAATACTGCAAATGCTTACTATGAGGTCAAGTATATCTTTTGCTTTCTTTGAAATCATAGATGATTCATTTTATGCTTTCCCCCTCCGCGAGTCGCGAAGGGGGAAGAAAATTATCATTTAATTGTACGGACAGCCCGGACATAACGCTTGTAATCTAAAGGACACGAAGCCTGTGTGCCATCGCTGAATTCTAAGTAATAGCATTCAGAACCACTTTGAGTTGAGGACCAATATCGTCCCCTTTCAACAAATCCTCCAATCTCTTCTCTTCGTGCATAAAGTATGGATAATTCTGCTATTGTTGGCATTCGCCAATCTGAATAGCCACTAACCCGAGAGTTTGTACACATCTCTTTGGCTATATCCCAAGTACCGGAACCCAAATCTATCTTCTGAACCATTAGCCTGTCAATAATCACATAGTTTGGATTACTTGGTATAAAAGGTATAATTTCGCCATAAACGATTTCGTTCTCATTCATAGCATAAGCACGAACATAATATTGGACGCCCTCCGTTAAAGAGGATACATTGGCACTAAAGTCTTTACTGCGTCCAGATACTGGAAGCTTAATCGTGGCATCGTCTGGGTCATCTACTGTAGGCCTGTTGTATGATTTTGAATAAACGAATCCTCGTTCTGTATAGGCAGGATTTCCCTCGGCCACGATTCGACCATTTAGTGTAACGCTATTTCCTGAGATATTGGTGGGGTCTAGAGTCATGACTATTGGAGGAAGTGTAACTACAAAGGAACGAATCTCTCCATATGTTGTGCCTTTATAGTTAGTTGCATAGGCTTGGAAATAGTATGTTCCCTTTGTTAAATCATTTACAACGGCATAAAAGGAATAATCCGAATAGCTTTCTCCTATTAAAGAGATATCGCTTGTTTTACATTTAACAATTGTGCCTCCGTTTTGAGGATTACTTTGAGTGTCATATACAAATCCTACTTCAGATGCTTCATCAGAATAATCGATGCGTGAATACTCACCCTTCAGTGTTACATTTGCCCCATATATAATGGCATCTACGGATCTCACAACCAATCCTGTATTCCTAATCTTTACTTGTAAATCAATCCTAGCTTGACGACCTGCTTCAACAGTGACATAACCTATATTGGTCTGTTCATATTTATCTGTTACTACTTTTACTTGGTAGCCTCCAGGTTCCAAATCCTTAAATTCGAAATGGCCATCATCAAAAGTTACAGTCTTCAAAAGCATAGCATAGTATGGAGATTTATACAGCTCCACACCAACTGCCTTCATGGGTTCAGCCGTACCCAATTCAGTCACGATACCATAGATGCTGCCAAACTGTTCATCTCCACCTTTTGCATCATCTTCACTTGTGCAAGCAATCATCATGATGCCTGTTAGCATCATTGCAAAAATCAATAATTTCTTCATTGTTTGATTCTTTAATTATGGAAATATCACATTTGACCTCCATTACATCTGAAGATCTATTCTAGCTTGTCGGCCAGATTCTACCGTTATGGGAGCACTATTTTGTGTTGTTCCCAAGCGTATTTTATATACCCCTGGATCTAAGTTCTGAAATTCAAAGTGTCCATCATCAAAAGTTGTCGTTGTCATTAATAAAGTCCAATACCCCACTTGGTCTTCCTCTTTATAAAGTGAGACACTCGCTCCACTGATCACTTCAGTAGATCCAGATCTTGTTACGATACCGTAGATGCTGCCTGGGGCATTTTTCTCATCATCTTCACTTGTACAAGCACTCAGCATGATACCTGTCAGCACCATGGCAAATATCAACAATTTTTTCATTGTATCAATTTTTTTGTTCAAAGATTATTGTTGTGGAGTCATAGTTATATTAACCTGCACCTGCTCACCAACAACAGCCGACACATTCTTACGGTTGGTTTCATAACCTGATTTCTGGACAGTAATGGTGTATTGTTGAGGTGTGAGGTCGGCATATTCAAAGAGGCCGTCACTGCCTGTCAGTTTTGTGGTGCCGCCAGGGCTGAGTGTAACGGTGACGTTGCCCAAGGGATCGCCTGTCAATTTATCTGTTACTACGCCATAGAGGGAGCCAAAGCTCTCTTGTTCTTCTTTAGAACAGGACAATAGTAAGGGAAGTGCCATCAAGCACAGAATGAGAATCTTTTTCATTGTTGCATGATACCTTGTTAATGATCAGATAAGAAATTTAGAACTGAATATTCACGGCCAAGCCGGCAGATTCTGGGGTGGCAAACGGTGCAAAGCGCATAGCAACATGACCTAGCTCAACGTGCTTTTTACCCTTAGCTACAATACCATCTACTACGTTCCAAGCATAGACCGCCAAGGCACCTGCAATGAAGCCATTGCGCAGGTTCTGCATATTGTTGGTCTTATCGATGTAATCCTGACGCTTCTTAGCATCTTTTGTCGTATCAATCTTGGATTGGTACGATGAGCGCAGACCCTCGAATGCCACAATACCACCTACCGCAATAACCTCCGCTGCGATGAAGGCAATACCTTTGACTGTGCTGCCCTTATGCAACTGGGCCATACCAGGCACAAAGACTTGAGCCGAGAAGGGATACTTATCCGTCACGGTAACTGGCTCATAAGTGTACATGGGGTTCTTCTTGGTTTGTACCAGCAAGTCCACCCTACATGCGCCATTGGACAACACCTCATGCCACTCATCGACGACCTGTGCGGCAACGGTCAGTTCATCGCTGCTACTCATGGTGACAACGCCATTGCTTTCACGTATGGAATATTGGCGACCTGTAGCGCGACTTCGCTCATCGGCCACTTCCTGTAAAGCCAGACGACGTGCTTCTTCCATGGTGCTGCCTACAGCAGAGAAACTTTTCAGATAGGAGTTCTGGTACTCCTCGCGGAACCCGTCCACCCATGATGGACGGTCCTTGGAAGTCTGCTGTCCCATGGACGAAAGGCATGGGATCAGCAGACAGAAGATGATAAATGCTTTTTTCATTACTTGTTCTCCTTATAGTCCTTGAACTTGTCTTGCATATATTTGCGGAACTGATCTTCGTTGAAGCGAATTTTTAGCTCTTCGTCTTCAGATACGGCATCCGCTATCTTATCGGCTAATTGCTTCTTATAAACGCGAATACCAACATAGCAATTCACACGGCCCTTGTCATCAACACCAGAGAAATTCAAGCTTTGAGCCTTGGTGTCGTTGACAACGGCATCGATAATCTGGTCTCCAGCACGTTCAACATGGACTTGCGCATCAGTACCATTGTTGTTACCAATGTAATTGCTATAATCGGAAACCATTCCTTTATATGCATGCTTCATTTTCTGTCTCACAGCGTTCTGTGCATTTGTCAGAGCTGACAACTGAAGAACATCCATGCGAGCCTGAGGGCCATTTGCTGTTCCCCAGCCAGTAAAATATTCATCAGTATCCGGTTCAAATCCAGGGGCTGCATAAGAACCACTTGAGAAGGGATTAACAGCCTGATTAGCGGCTACTACCTGTTTGCCGCCACCACAACTAGTCATTACACATACACAGGCTACGAGTGCCATCATGATTAATAAATTCTTTTTCATCTTTGTAATATGTTTAAGAGTTAATAAAATAGTTTCTTGTTAACAGCATATACAAAGAAAAAGCGTGAGAATCAGACTTGTTGCCTGTCTCACGTGTGAAAGCTCTGGCATTGCTTAGTAGTCGAGACAAGCAACGCCGAAGCCCACGCCGATATGCAATACCTATATATAATTATATTATAGGAGTATATCACATACCCATGGACGTCATTGTTGCTTTGTTTTTGACTACTGTTAGGGAACTGCCAGATTCTCACACGTCAAGAACAAAGCGTCAAGTAACGCCTTTCATTATATAGCGACTCTCTTTCCCACCCAAATATTGCCCGCCGCCGTTGGCCTTGCCATCACTAGCTCAGCCGCCTTTGGCTCGGCGTAGGCTGTCTTGGCGATAGGGCCTTATGAACACGTTCACGGTGCCAAATCAGCACAAAACTTCAAGAGTCAAGGGCAAAAGTAGAGATTATTTGTGATTCAACAAAGTTTTTTGCTGAAAAAGTGAGGATTTGATTGGAGAAAGCAGATTAGAGATTAAGGATTAGTGATTAAAGAAAAGCCTTTCCGACAACTCTATCGGAAAGGCTTGTTATCTAAGCGGACGCTTCTATCTATATGATGAATCTATTGTCTGTCTGCTATTATGTTTCCTGCTCCCTCCGCTTTTGAATAGCGGCGTAGCCTATCTCGGGAATCGGTTCCTGTTGCTTCTCGCCAAGTTGGGTCAGGGCTTCATAAACCTGAGTAAGTTCGTTGCGTGTCTCTTCGATAGCAGTCTGTGTGGCAATACCTGATTCCTCCAATGCTTTCACCCGTGACGAATATGTGTTTGTCGGATGGAAAGATGCCAACGGTACGTTCTATCGCAATAACGCATCGATTACCGCCACCGAAAGCGACAAGGGACTTGTCACACTCTATGCGCAGTGGGTATCGCAAGATGAGATTGACCAATACGTCGGCAAAGTCATCGGTGCAGACGGCAAACTGTACAAGACCGTAGCCGCTGCCACGAATGCTGGAACCACCGCTTCAGGTGTGGTCGTTTATTGGGGTGTAACAGGTAGCGTAGAAGCCAGCGGGCAAGCAGTGGCAGCGCGATGAACGGCTTCCGTGCCTACTTCCACCTGCTGGGTGATGTGGCTTCCGTCAAGTCTTTCGCCATGACCTTCAGCGACGGGGAGACCACCTCAATTCATAATTCACAATTCACAATTAGTAATGATGAGGCTGGCGCGTGGTACGACCGCTTGTCGGAGGTCGAAAGCAATATCGACGGACTCAACGGCTACGATAAGAACGGCGGCGATCAGGGCAGCGCCTGGGTGAAACGAGGCGGTGACTACAACGTCTGGAACGACGACTGGAGCCAATAGAAAAAAACAAGTATTTCTTTGGCGTTTTACTCGCCTAATCGTATCTTTGCAGGCGAATTGTTTCAAATGTCATCATTGTTAATTAATGTTTAACAATAAAACAATCAACATGAACAAGATTCTGATGGCGGCAGCCGTCCTTTTCTGCGCAATGACAATGGCGGTGTTGACCGCTTGTAGTGACAAAGACGACAACCCTGTGAACCCCGTGGAGCCGACGTCGGCGGTGGATAATGGCGTGTGGCTGGTCACACCGGACATGATGGACCTGAGTTACCGCCCTGGCGATGACTTCTTCATGTACTGCACGGGCGGCTTTTGGAAAGCCACCACCTTGGATGAGAGCAAGAGCGAGAGGGACAAGGGCATGGTGCAAGAGGCCGAAGACCTGGCGAATCAGCGCGTCGCTGCTCTCGATATCCCTGCTCGGACGAAACTCAAGGCTGACCTTGGGAAAACAGACGATGCATCCGTAGAACTGATGAAGCAGACGATTCAGAACGCCGTCAATCGCCTTCAGGCCGTCACCACCAAGGAAGAACTCTGGCTCCTCGTGGGCAAGTTGATAGGCGAGGGCTATAAGATATCCTTGGAGCCGATGCTCTTCTCACACAACGGTCGCATGGCCACCCTGCTCTGGAACGGTTCCGAAAGCGACTTTGCCGCCGGCTTCATACCGGACGACAACAAGCACGACCTTCGGTGGCGACTGTTGAACGACCCAGCCATACTGACCCGTCTGCAACCGCTCCACGGTGCCAGGACGCGAGGCTTCGACCAAGATGCATGGCCCATGGTGGCAGGCATCATGGAGGGATTGGGCATTGACTTGGATGATGTCTATGGCTTCGAGTACAATCCGTTTTTTCCGAAGGATAACGTGGGAATGTTCATGGACGGTATGGCAGAAATACAGAACCAGCCCCTCGAAGAACTGAAGGCAATTCTGACGGAAAACCTGACCAGCGATGCCATCCTCTACGATGACAACGAACTGGCTGAAATGAACGCGGCTACTGGCGGTAACAGTACGCGCGCCGACCTCATGGACGCATTCATTAACGCGAATTTGAAGTACACCATCTCTCACGCTTTTGCCAAGGCATACGTGACACTAACCATGAAACAGCAGACGCGCGAAATCTGTGAGGAACTGCGCAAGACATTCCGCCAGCGCATTTCCGCAAACCAGTGGATGAGTGCCGCCTCCAAGCAAAACGCCATCGAGAAACTCGACGCGATGGCTTTCAACATCGGCTGCCCCGACGAATGGTTCGAAGAGGGACTGCCCGACCTGACCAATGAACCCACCGTGTTGCATGACGTCATGGCCGTTCGCCGCGCCAAAGTGCAGTTGGAAAAACGACTCATCGGCATGGAAAACAAACGCGCCGGCTTCCACTATTTGCTTTTCGGCCAGTATGAGCTCTCTGTCATCAACGCCTTCTACGTAGGTAACCTGAACAGCATGAACATCTATCCCGCATGGATGCTGAAGCCGTTCAGTGACGAAACGCTCAACGAGGCTCACAACTATGCCACCTATGCTGCCTTCGGACACGAAATCACCCACGGCTTCGACACCAACGGCGCAAGCTTCAACAAAATCGGTGACCCGGAGGACATCTGGGCCAGTGAGGCCGACAAGCAGGAATTCCTGCGCCGCGCCACCTTGCTCGCTGAATGTTACAGCGGCTTCGAGGTCATGCCCTGGGCACTGCCCGGCGTCTATAACGACGGTGCCTACACCATGGCCGAGAACATTGCCGACATTGGTGGATTCCTCATGGCACCGGGCTGTGAGCAGGATGTTGCCGTTGTCGGGCAGCACGAGGATATTCTCCGCACCGATGCGGTCGAATGCTTCAAGGAAGGCCTGCACC
>JAEEGL011294846.1_pt1 | contig 32547 bp, 25 predicted proteins | sample 9134231 | NCBI WGS metagenome assembly JAEEGL01 (sample SAMN16246548, study PRJNA631951) | gut metagenome | biome: gut microbiome; feature: rumen; material: fiber-attached | host: Bos | place: Iran: Karaj | collected 2018-10
CTCCTCCAGGCACTTGATGTGGGCGGAGAGCTTGTCAGCCGCCTTCACCAACCGCTCGATCTCCTGGTCCCGCGGCTGGAGGATCCCGTCGTAAGCGGGGCGCAGCTCCTCCGGCAGCATCCGCAGCAGCTTGTGGCAGGCGATGGACTCCACCTGCTTGTAGGCGTCCCGGATGTCGGGATTGTAGTACTTGATGGGGGTGGGCATATCGCCGGTGAGGATCTCGCTGGCGTCGTGATACAGGGCCGCCACCGCCACGGCGCCCTCGTCCACCCTGCCGCCGAAATACCGGTTGCGGATGACGGCCAGGGCATGGGCCAGCACCGCCACCTGATGGCTGTGCTCCTGGATGTTCTCGGTGTAGCTGTTGCGCATCAGCGCCCAGCGGTTGATGAAGCGCATGCGCCCCATATAGGCAAAAAAGTGATTCATTCCGCGATCTCTCCTGTCAGTTTTTCTCCGTCCGTGCCGGTGATCCGCACCGGCAGCACCTTGTTGTGATGATCCCCCGCCGGGATCTCCACCTCCATGTAGTTGGGAGCGTGGCCAACGCTGCGGCCCTCCCGCTCCTGCTCAAAGAGGACGGGGTACGTCTTCCCCACGCAGCCGGCCAGGTAGTCCCGGTGCATCTCCGCGGCCGCGGCCGCGGCCCGGCGGGCCCGCTCCTCCTTCACGGCGGCGGTGTTCTGCCGCATGGCGGCGGCCTTCGTGCCGGGTCGGACGGAATAAGGGAACACGTGCATGGCGGCGAAGCGGCAGGCGCGGATGAAGGCCAGGGTCCTGGCGAACTCCTCCTCCGTCTCCTCCGGGAACCCGGTGATCAGGTCGGTGGTGACGGCGGGGCGGTCAAAATACTCGTTCAGCAGCTCCACCGACCGGGCGAAGCGGGCGGTATCGTACCGGCGGTTCATCCGCTTCAGGGTCTCGTCGCAGCCGCTCTGGAGGGACAGATGGAAGTGCGGGCAGAGGTTGGGCAGCCGGGCGGCCCGGCGGCAGAAGTCCTCGGTGATGATACGGGGCTCCAGGGAGCCCAGGCGGATGCGCATCTCCCCCGCCGCGGCGCTGACCGCCTCCAGCAGGTCGATGAGGCCCACGTCGCCCGGCAGGTCCCGGCCGTAGGAGGAGATCTCGATGCCGGTGACGACGATCTCCCGGTAGCCGGCCAGCCGAAGCTCCTTCGTCTGCTCCACCGCGATCTCCAAAGGGAGAGAGCGTACCGGGCCACGGGCAAAGGGGATGATGCAGTAGGTGCAGAAGTTGACGCAGCCGTCCTCCACCTTCAGCATGGCCCGGGTGCGGCCCGCCATGCCGCCGGCGCTGAGCACCTCGAATTCCCGGCGGCGCAGGGCGTCGTCCAGCAGCGTCAGGGGCCTGCGCTCCTCCGCCGCCTGCTCCAGCAGGTCCAGAAAGGCCATCCGGTCGGCGGTGCCGGCGATCAGGTCCACGTTCAGCCCGGCGGCCTCCCGGGGATGGGTCTGCACGTAGCAGCCGCAGGCCGCCACCACCGCGTCCGGGTTCAGCTTCCTGCAGCGGCGGATCATCTGCCGGGATTTCTTGTCGCTGACAGCCGTCACCGAGCAGGTGTTCACCACGTAGGCGTCCGCCGCGGACTCAAAGTCCACCAGCCGGTGGCCCCGGCGCACCAGTTCCCGCTCCATGGCCTGGGTCTCGTATTGATTCACTTTGCAGCCCAAGGTATAGATGGCGACTCTCATGGTTTCTCCTTGCACTTTGCGCGCGGGTTTTGTATAATAAAGGGTACGTGTTATTATACTGTATCCCGCCGCCGGAAACAAGTCCCGGGGCGGAGGAATCTTTCCCGCAAAGAGGTGTTTTTCTTGCATTATCTGGATCACGCCGCCACGACGCCCGTCCCCCGGGCGGTGGCCGACGCCATGTACGAGGTGCTGACCGCCCGGTTCGGCAATCCCTCATCCCAGTATCCCCTGGGCTTCCAGGCCCGGCGCCTGGTGGAGGACAGCCGGGCCGTCGTGGCGGACGCGCTGGGCTGCGCCGCCGACAATCTGTACTTCACCTCCTGCGGAACGGAGAGCGACAACTGGGCCATCCGGGCCGCCGCCTGGCACGGCCGGCGCGCGGGGAAGCACATCGTCACCACCGCCGCGGAGCACAGCGCCGTGCTGGAGCCCCTCAAGCTGCTGGAGCAGGAGGGCTATGAGATCACCCGCCTGAAGCCGGACCGGAACGGGAACGTCACCGTCGCCCAGGTGGCGGAGGCCCTCCGGGAGGACACCGTCCTGGTCAGCATGATGCTGGTCAACAACGAGACCGGCTGCGTCTTCCCCGTGGCGGAGGCGGCGAAGCTCCTGAAGGAGCGCAAGAGCGCCGCACTGCTCCACTGCGACGCCGTCCAGGGCTTTCTGAAGGTCCCCTGCGATCCCGTCCGGTGGGGCGTGGATCTCATGAGTCTGTCCGCCCACAAGATCGGCGGGCCCAAGGGGATCGGCGCTCTGTACGTCTCCGGTTCTCTGAAGAACGTTCGTCCCCTCCTCCCCGGCGGCGGCCAGGAGCGGGGCCTGCGCTCCGGCACCGAGGCCACGGCACAGATCGCCGGCTTCGCCAAGGCGGTGGAGCTGCGGCGGGATCATCTGGAGGAAAAGCTGGCGCGGATGGCCGCGCTGAAACGGTACTGCCGGGAAAAGCTCCTGACCATTCCCGGCATGGAGACGGTGGGCGACGGAACGGCGCCCCACATCCTGTGCATGTCCCTGCCCGGCTACCCCAGCGCCAACATCGTCAACGAGCTGGGCGAGCAGGGCATCTGCATCAGCGCCGGCTCCGCCTGCCACAAGGGCAAGCCCAGCCACGTCTTCACCGCCATGGGGCTGCCCAAACGGACGGCCGCCGGCACCTTCCGGATCAGCTTCGGTCCGGAGACGGAGCAGGCCGACGTCGACGCCCTCTATCTGGCTCTGCGGGAGCACCAAAGCAAGCGTTTTCCTATGCTGTAAAGTACTATACCATTACGAGGTATCTCTATGCTGCAACGACTTCGACGCCGTGACAGGACCTTCTACGCCCACCTCATGGCGCTGACGCTGCCTATGGCAGTGCAAAACCTCATCACCTTTTCCCTGGGACTCATCGACACCTTCATGGTGAGCCAGCTGGGCAACGACGCCATGGCCGCCGTGACGGCTGCCAACGTGCCGGTGTTCCTGCTGCTGAGCACCGTGTTCGGGTTTCAGAGCGGGCTGGGCATCCTGGCCAGCCAGTACTGGGGCAAGGGGGACACGGTGAACATCAGCCGGGCCCTGGGCGTGGCGTGCATCCTGGGCTCCGCCCTGTCCGTGGTGCTGGCCTTCGCCTTCTTCCTGTTCCCGGTGCCCATCATGGATCTGCTCAGCAACAGCCACGAGCTCAGCATACTGGGGGCGCCCTACCTGCGGCTCATCGGCTTTTCCTACGTGTGCAACATCCTGTCCAGCTTGTACGTCAGCGTGCAGCGCAGCGCCGGCAATCCCCGCTTCGGCATGCGCCTGTTCGGTACGTCCACTATCCTGAATACCATTCTCAACTACGTTTTCATTTTCGGCCATTTCGGCGCGCCGGCCCTGGGGATCGAGGGCGCGGCCTTGGCCACGCTCCTTTCCCGGGTGGTGGAACTGACCATCTGCACGATCTACGCCCTGCGCAGCAGAAAGCTCCCCCTCCACCTGGCCGCTTTCCTGCGCCCCGGCTGGGACATGGCCAAGCGGTTCATCCACTATGCCTCCCCGGTGGTCCTCAACGAGCTGCTGTGGGGTACCGGATCCGCCCTGCTGACGGTGATCCTGGGCTATATGAGCAACTCCGTGGAGATGCTGGCGGCTTTCTCCGTCACCGGCAACCTGGGCCGCCTGTTCCTGGTGGTCTGCTTCGGCCTGGGCGCCGCCACCTCCGTGATGGTGGGCAACGCCATCGGGGCCGGGCAGACCAACGACGAGGTCATGGATCTGAGCCAGACCCTGCTGGCCTTCACCACCCTCGTCGGCGCGGGGCTTGCCGCCGTGTCGCTGCTGCTGGTCCCCCTCCTGTTCCGGCCGGTGGTCTTTCCCCTGTTTAAGTTGTACGGCAGCTCCGCCGTCATCGCCACGGCGCTGGCCGTCACCTCCTTTGCCGCTACGCCACTCCATGCCTACGCCATCTCCGCCGTCACCGGCGTGCTCCGCGCCGGCGGCGACGTGCGGTTTTCCACCATGCTGGACGTGGGGCCCCAATGGCTCCTGGCCCTGCCGCTCACGGCTCTCGCCGCCCTGGTGCTGGGCGGCAACTGCTGGCTGGTGGCGCTGGCTATCCAGTCCGAGAACTGTCTGAAGGTCCCCCTGTGCATCTGGCGCATCGGCAGCCGGAGGTGGATCAGCGACGTGACGGAGGCGGAGCTATGAGTCTGTTCTGCTGTCCCGTCTGCGGAGGGCCCCTGGAACGGGAGGAGGCCGCGTATGTCTGCCCTAACCGCCACAGCTACGACGTGGCCAGGGAGGGCTACACCTATCTGCTGCCCGCCAACCGGAAGCACTCCAAGACGCCCGGCGACGACAAGGGCATGGCGGCGGCCCGCCGGGCCTTTCTGGACAAGGGGTACTACGCTTCCCTGCTGACCGCCCTGTGCGATCTGGCGACGGAGCTGACCGGTCCGGCGCCCCGGGTGCTGGACGCCGGCTGCGGCGAGGGGTACTATACCGCCGGGATCTACCGCGCCCTGCTAGACGCCGGAAAGGCGCCGCAGATGGCGGGGATCGACATCTCCAAATACATTCTGCGGCTGGCGGCGAAACGGGAAAAGGGCGTCGAGTTCGCCGTGGCCTCCAGCTACCGTCTGCCGGTGGCGGACGGGGCCGCGGATCTGATCCTCAACTGCTTCTCCCCTCTCGCCCTGGAGGAATTCCACCGGGTGCTGAGGCCCGGCGGGCACTATCTCTACGTGGTGCCGTCGGAGAAGCACCTGTGGGAGCTGAAGCAGGTCCTCTATGACGACCCATATCCCAACGAGGTGAAGGAGACCCCCTACGAGGGCTTCCGCTACGTGACCATCCGCCACGTGGAGGACGTAATCCATCTGACGTGCCGGCAGGACATCCAGGCCCTGTTCCAGATGACCCCCTACTACTGGAAGACCTCCAGGGACGGGGCGGAGCGTTTGTCCCGGCTGGAGACCCTGGACACCGCCGTTTCCTTCGATATCCACGTATTTGAACGCCTGTAAGGCGGAAAGGACCGAGATATGACACAGTTGAAAGAGCAATTCCGGGCGGTCTTCGGCGCCGAACCCACCTACGTTTTCTCCGCCCCCGGCCGCACGGAGCTGGGCGGCAACCACACCGACCATCAGAGGGGCCGGGTGCTGGCGGCGGCGGTGAACCTGGACACCCGAGCCGCCGTGGCGCTCAACGGCCTGGGCTGCATCCGGCTGCAGTCCGAGGGGTATCCCCTGTGCCGGGTGGAGCTGGGCGATCTGTCCCCCCGGCCGGAGGAGAAAAACACCACCGCCGCCCTGATCCGGGGCGTGGCGGCCGCCTTCGCGGACCGGGGCTTTCCCATCCGGGGCTTTGACGCCTACGTGACTTCTACGGTCCTCCCCGGCAGCGGCCTGTCCAGCTCCGCCGCCTTCGAGGTGCTGCTGGGCACCGCCATGAACCACCTGTTCTCCTGCGGTCTGGACGCCGTGGCCATCGCCGTGATCGCCCAGTACGCCGAGAACGTATACTTCGGCAAGCCCTGCGGCCTCATGGACCAGACGGCCTCCTCCGTCGGCGGCTGCGTGGCCATCGACTTTGCCGATCCCGCCGCCCCGGCGGTCACGCCGGTGGACTTTGACTTCTCCGCCTGCGGCCACGCCCTGTGCATCATCGACTCCGGCGCCAGCCATGCCGATCTCACCGACGAGTACGCCGCCATCCCCGGCGAGCTGGCCCAGGTCTGCGCCCTGTTCGGGAAGAGCGTGCTGCGGGAGGTGCCGGAGGCCGATTTCTACGCCCGGCTGACGGAGGTCCGGAGGGCCGCCGGCGACCGGGCCGTCCTGCGGGCCATCCACGTCTACGACGAGAACCGCCGGGTGGCCGCCCAGGTGGCCGCCCTGGAGCGGGGCGACTTCCCCGCCTTTTTGAAGCTGGTGGACCTCTCCGGCTTTTCCTCCCAGAACCTGCTGCAGAACGTGATCCCTGCCGGGGCCAAGGCCCACCAGGAGGTGGCGCTGGCCCTGGCCCTGGCCCGGCACCTGCTGGGCGGCCGGGGCGCCTGCCGTGTCCACGGCGGCGGCTTCGCCGGCACCATCCAGGCCTTCGTCCCGGAGGACATGCTGCCGCGGTTCCGCGCCGGCATGGAGGCCGTGCTGGGCGAGGGCGCCTGCCACGTGCTGGCCATCCGTCCCACCGGCGGCACGGTGGTGGAGGGCTGATGACGATCTGAACAGAAAAACGCCCGCTCCTCCGTGGGAGCGGGCGTTTTCTTCTTATTTCTTTTTGCCTCCGTGGGTGGCCTTCATGCGCTTCTCGTGGTTGAGGATGGTCTTGCGGATCCGGAGACTCTGGGGGGTGACCTCCAGCAGCTCGTCGTCGGCCAGGAACTCCAGGCACTGCTCCAGACTCAGCTTCCGGGGCGGCACCAGCCGCAGGGCCTCGTCGGAGCCGGCGGCCCGCATGTTGGTCATCTGCTTCTTCCGGCAGACGTTGACGACGATGTCCTCGGCCTTGGGGCTGACGCCCACCACCATGCCCTCGTACACCGCCACGCCGGGCCCGATGAACATGGCGCCCCGATCCTGGGCGTTAAAGAGGCCGTAGCTGACGCTTTCGCCGGTCTCGAAGGAGATGAGGGAGCCGGTGTTCCGGCGCTGCACGTCGCCCTTGTAGGGGGCGTAGGAGTCGAACACGCTGGCCATGATGCCCTCGCCGCGGGTGTCGGTGAGGAACTCGTTGCGGTAGCCGAACAGACCCCGGGACGGGACCCGGAACTCCAGCTTCATGCGGCTGCCCACGGGGGTCATCTCCACCAGGTCGCCCCGGCGGGCGCCCAGCTTCTCGATGACGGCGCCCACGTTCTCGGCGGGCACGTCCACCACCAGCCGCTCGATGGGCTCGCACTTCTTGCCGTCGATGGTCTGGTACAGAACGCGGGGCGGCGACACCTGGAACTCGTAGCCCTCCCGGCGCATGGTCTCGATGAGGATGGACAGACTCATCTCGCCCCGGCCGGCCACGTTGAAGGCGTCCATGGCGCCCTCGATCTCGCTGACGCGCAGGCTCACGTCCTTCAGGGTCTCCCGCCACAGGCGGTCCCGCAGCTGGCGGGAGGTGACGTACTTGCCCTCCCGGCCGGCGAAGGGGGAATCGTTGACGGAGAAGGTCATCTCCACGGTGGGGGCGCTGATCTTCACGAAGGGCAGCGGCTCCACGCAGTCGGGGGCGCAGATGGTGTCGCCGATGGTGACGTCGCCGATGCCGCTGAGGGCGATGATGTTGCCGGCGGTGGCCTCGGTGACGGCCTGGCGGCTCAGGCCCTCGAACTGGTAGAGGCTGACGGCCTTGGCCTTCTTGGCGGGGGCGTCCGGGTCGTGGTAGTTGCACACGGCGATCTCCTGGTTCTGCCGCAGGGTCCCCCGTTCGATGCGGCCGATGGCGATGCGGCCCACGAACTCGTTGTAGTCGATGGAGGATACCAGCATCTGGAAGGGCTCGTCCACGTTGGCCTCCGGGGCGGGGATATAGTCCAGGATGGTGTCGAACAGGGGCTTCAGGTCCGTGCCCGCCACGTCGGGCGAATAGCTGGCGGTGCCGTTGCGGGCGGAGCAGAACAGCATGGGGCTGTCCAGCTGGTCGTTGGTGGCGTCCAGGTCCAGCAGCAGCTCCAGCACCTCGTCGATGACCTCGTGGATCCGCTGGTCCGGCCGGTCGATCTTGTTGACCACCACGATGACCCGGTGGCCCAGCTCCAGGGCGCGGCTGAGGACGAAACGGGTCTGGGGCATGGGTCCCTCGGCGGCGTCCACCAGCAGGATGACGCCGTTGACCATCTTCAGGATGCGCTCCACCTCGCCGCCGAAGTCGGCGTGGCCCGGGGTATCCACGATGTTGATCTTCGTGTCGCCGTACCGGATGGCGGTATTCTTGGCCAGGATGGTGATGCCCCGTTCTCTCTCCAGGTCGCCGGAGTCCATGACCCGGTCCACCGTCTCCTGGTTCTCACGGTATACGCCGCCCTGCTTGAGCATCTCGTCCACCAGCGTGGTCTTGCCGTGGTCCACGTGGGCGATAATGGCTACGTTGCGCAGCTTGTTGTCTTGCAAAGGAAAAACCCCTTTCTCACGGGTAGAATGATCGCACTAACCAAAATATTATATGCCCGATCCCTCAGGATTGCAAGTATGTTCCGCGCATTTTTGCCGCGGCAGCGCCCATTTCCGCGTTGACAACCGGGAGCGGTCATAGTACAATTAGGTTTGGTCATACGCCCTGTTAGCTCAGTTGGATAGAGCGACCGCCTCCTAAGCGGTAGGTCGGAGGTTCGAATCCTCTACAGGGTGCCAGACGCAGCGCCGAAAGCCCTTGCCGGTCAAGGGCCTTCGGCGCTTCTCGTTTGCTGCGCCGGATCGAACCACACACGTAAACGGAGCTTTTTTGAGGCTCCGAAGCCCGCATCAAACACAAAAAAGAGCGGGATACCTTTCGGTATCCCGCTCTTTTTTTGTGTTTCAGCTTCTCAGCTTTGCCATGAACTTGACAAAGGAGTCTGCAATCTGCTCCACGGTCATGTCCTCATGGTTGATAAATACGATATGGTCCGTGTCGGCATCAAAGGCGATTAGATTTCCGAAATTGTCGATGGCAAAGGCAATATAGCGCTCCCCCAGTTCCTCCCGGTTCCACTCCCGGATATCCCATACGGTTTCGAGGTCTCCCCGGTTGAAGGAGAGAAAGGACTTCATCACCCGCTCACGGGCCTTGTTCGTGTCGAAAACCCGCCGCTCCGGGCGACCGCCGTTATGCTCCTGAACGCAGCGTCGGAAATCATCGGGAAAGGCATACTTCACCAGGCACTCAAACCTGTCGATATTCTCTGTCGACTCCAGCGGCTTCACATATTTCCAGTTCATTCGCGGCCTCCTTATCTGTTTTCGGTTCCGCCGCCCCAGATATTGCGGCCGCCGGTGTGGCCGGTCTTCTGGTGCGTCTTGGTATCCACCAGCTGCATCCGCCCTGTCTCTGCGTCATGGTGCCAGGTGCAGCCGTCCGGCGTTTCGCCGTCTTCGATCTGCTCCAGCTGCTCCTTGGTAAACTGCTTTCGCACATCTGGATTGCTGCTGCACTCCTTTTGAAGCTGGGAGTTGCACTCCTTGAACTGCTCGCGGTCCGTCGCCTTCAGTTTGTCCTCCGGCAGCTGGGCGTCATACTTGCTCTCGAACTGGGGAACGGTCACTTCGTACTTCTTCCCGTCAACCTCTACCTCTTTGTTCTCAAAGGGAACGCCCGTTTCCGGGTGTTTCTTCCCCGCGAGGTCCTCGTTCCGGCATTTTAGGTGCTCCGTGTCCTCCGCCTTGTCCTTGGCATCGCCGGTGCCCTCTCCCTCTTTCAGGTAGTTGTTGTAGTTTTCGTTCAGTTCGTCATCCAGATCGTCCTCTTCCGAGACGTCGCCCTTTTTCTCCGCCGTTTCGCCTACCTCGTCGGTCTCCTTCTTCCCTTCCGCTTTACTGCCTTCCTTGATATAGCTTTCGTAATTGTTATCCAACTCATCCGTGAGATTTTTTTCTTCCTTGGTTTCGGTAGTTTCTTTGCTCTCACTGACTTCGCTGTTGCTTTCCGGGCTATTGATCTCGCTCATTTCACTACCTCCTTTTTTCCTTATCTCGGTAAGATCCTCGCCCCGAAGGGCATGAAAGCCAGCTGGGCGAATTTGAAGCTTTGAATCCCGAAGGGGATTCCCACGATCGTCGCGCACCAGAAGACGCCCACCGCTACCGAGGCTGCGGCGATCTCCCAGCCGAAAAGTGCGATCCAAAGCAAATTGATCAGGAAATTTCCAAGGCCCTCTCCATACTCGATCGTTCTGCCGAAGGGGTACAGGACGAAGCTGGCAAACTTCATGCACTGCAGGCCGATCGGAATGCCGATGATGGAGAGGAAGCACAGAATGCCGGCCAGAAACCAGAACAGCGCGAGGATGGCGCCGCCGAACAGGCACCACATGATATTTCCAAAGATTCTCATTTTTTACGCTTACGGCGCGCTCGCGGGCATCTTCGCCCGGAGGACGGCCCGTTCAAACACAATGGCAAACGCCAGGATGAAGAAGAAAATCAGGTAGTCCAGGACGTAATAGCGCAAGCTGAACAGAAACTCTTTCAGGACCGTGGCGTTGACGGAGCCGGAATGATAACGGACAATGTAAATGAAGTGCGTTCCCGCACGGAGCAGCATGTGGAACACCATGTACCAGATCCAGCCGGTGAAAAACTGTTTCCGGCAGCTGATAATCAGGCAGACGAAGCCCGCCAGCACGATTCTGATCAACAAGAAGATCAGGAGGGAGCCGTCCATCGAACGCATCGCTTCAATGTTGGAGAAATAGAGCAGCGGCTCCACGGCAAAGACCGTAACCCCCAGCAGAAATGCTCCCAGCTGATTTAGTTTATAGCACGATATGACAACCAACGTCAGGATAAACCCGGAAATGATGTTGTCTGCCGCTGTGAACGGCGGATAATAGATGCTCATATCGTTCCAGATGTGCAGCAGGTTGGAGAGAAACGGCACCAGCACGCTGCAGCTGTTGATCACGGCGACGATAGGCAGCACCAGGAAGAAACCCTTTGTCCTTTCCAGATCGTCGGCACTGGAGAAATAGAGCAGCAGAACCAGCGCTATTCCCACAAAAAAGCCCAGCAGGGAAAAATACTTGTGAAACAGACCTGCGTAGTAGTCTCCCCTGATAAAAAACGTATAGCGGGAGAGGTACTCCAGCAGAAGATCCCGAATCCGATATAGCAGTCCCTGAATCATTACTTCACCTTCTTCCCGTATACCTGCTTGTAGGAAATCACCGTGTTCTTAATGGCTATAAAGAAACCAACTATGATACCGATCACCACAATGAGAAGCCCCAGCACGGGCATGATCGCAGCGAACAGATCATACAGAATGTTCGTACAAATCATGATCAAGATGGCGACCACGATAGCGATCGCGACGAAAATAATTCCTTCCATCTGTTACTCCCCCCTACCTTGTGGTTTTGGCAGCGGTCTTTTTGGAGAAAGTGTGCTCCACCCAGAGATCGCCGAGCTGCTTGTCCGCTATGGTGCTGATCCACTCCATGGGCTCCAGAACGCCGATGGGTCTGTATCGGCCGGCATCCCTCGTGTGTCCAATAGCGCTGACGATAAAATAACGATTGTTGGAAAAACGCATGTCAATGGTCTGCAGAAAACCCTCCATCCCGTTTTCCCGCAGAAATTGCCGGCACAGAAGGTCGATGGCATCGTACCGGTCCAGCGGTTTCGCCGGGTCGGCGTTCTGGATCTCCTTGATCCTCTCCTCAGAAAATTCCGATGCCAAACCGGCAGAGTCGATCTTGCCGATTACCACAGCCAAAGGTACCTTGGACATTTTGCTGTCCGAAAGTCCGGTCACCTCCCGCAGCTTGTTGATAAAAACATCTATCACGCCATTGATATCCGCCCGGCCGATGCCCGCCCGGTCCTCCGGCGTCAGCATGGACTCGTACCGGGCACGAACAGACGGAATGGCAAAGGGGTCGATCACAAAAACGATGCCCTGGCAGTACTCGTATTGCCGCTGGACCTCATTCTCGTTGTTGTCGGTGAACACCTCACCGGCGATATCGTAAATGTGCAGCAGCCGCTCCGGCTTCAGCTTCTTGTGTTTGACGAAAAAGCTGAAGGAGATGGAGCTGGCCTGGGATACATCGTTGGAACGGGGCGTCATCATGGTGCCGCCCGTCTCGTAGTCGGCCTCGATCTTTCTATAAAGCGTCTGCTTCGCGCTGTTGTAAAACTCGATCTCCAGCCCCTTCGAAGGAGCGACCTCATCGACAAACAGTCTGGTGAAGGCGGTGATGTATGCCGTCTTTCCCACGGAGCGGCCGCCCACCACCGGCACACACATGGGCCGGGACTCGCGGTCGGTCAGGATGGTGGTCTTGCCGTTCTCCAGGCAAACCGGGCAGATGGCCTGCAGCCTTTTCCTGCCGTTAAAAAAGGTGGTCGGCAGCTTCTCGCCGCAGTTGCAGGTTCGCCGGAAAATTCCATATACGCCCGGAGTCAGGTTTGTGTGCCTGGCGCCGCAGTTGGGGCAAATGTAAGTCGGGATAAGGAATTTGCTCTTACACTCATGGCAGGCGGTGAAGATCTTTTTTCTGGTCAGATACAGCCGGTCAAAGAGCCACATCAGGGAGAAGGCAATGTAGACCAGAAGAAACAGTATCGACACCACCGTCAGCGTCAGCAGACTGATGATGGCAAAAAAGATCGTTCCGAAGGTAACCACCGACAGTGCGCAGAACAGATAATAGATCCCCTTGATGGACATCAATTCGTTCAGCTCGTATTCGGCGTAGTAACTCTTGGCAGTATGTGCGTTTCGCAGCCAGGAGTTTTTGATCGCCGCAGCGATATCAGTATAGCCCTGCCCGAAGAAATAACTTTTCTTGGCGGGCTGCGGTTGCGCTTTTTTCATGTACTCATCCCTTATCTGTCAGTTTTTCTTTCCGCGTCCGGGTTGTCCCGCTTGCGCGCCCCGTTGCCGCTTCTATGACTCATACTTTGCCAGGAAACACCGGGTATTCCGATTCCAGGTATAGGTGAAGGAGCCGTATCTATTCGCTGCCGCTGCGCTTTTCTCCAACAGCTTTCCCAGATACCGATCCTCCGGCTCCGGAATCTGTACGGCATCGGAGAGCCTTGCCCGAATGGCAGTCTGCCGCTTCACCGACGCGCGGAGGAAGATCTCCTCCATCTGGGAGAGATTGTTGGCATAGCAGCCGTTGCGGAAGTAGTAGGACATCTCGTTGCCGCGGCAGACGGGCGTACTCTGTGCGTCCCACTCGTGGTCCATGATGATCGAATCGTCTTCCACGCAGAAATACTGGTAGGCGTACTCTCCCATAGCGGCGTAATGATTCGTATCCCAAGTGGCATCCACATGATAATATTTGCCGCCTGCCGCTATGACGTTCCAGGCGTGGTTGGAAAAGCCTGTGGTGCGGAAGGTGGCCCTGCCGCTGACTACGGTACAAGCGAATCCCATCCTCTGCGCCAGGAGGCAAAACGCCCCCGAAAAGCCGTCGCACACCGCGAGGCCGTTCACCAGCGCTCCATAGGCATTGTGCGAGAGCGGGTTCTCACTTCTGCCGCTGAGGCATTCCGCCAGCTCCCTCTCGTCATATCTGACGTGCCGCTGGATGTACTGATACAGGCTGATCAGCCGGTCATACGGAGAGTCCCCTCCGGCGGAGCGCCGGATCTCCTCCAGCGCCTTGGAGACGGCCGCCTCCAGTTCCGCGTTCATCCGCCGCATCTCCTGCCCGGATTTCACCTCTATCAGGCGGACCTGACGCCCGCCCAGCAGGCTGGTCGAAAGCGCGATCTTCGTCCGGTTGAAATAGATGATATCCGGATGATCCCCCAGCACGACCTGAAGGATCTTCATCAGATCCACTCTCCTGTCGACGCCTCCAGCGTCAATCGTTTTGGCGCCGGCAGTCAGCGCCCGCTCAAACTGCTCATAGGCCGATTTTTCGGCGGGAGGCAGTCTGTCGTATCCGATCTTCTGGTTTTCCATCTGCTGCTTCCTCCCCGGCCGGTCAATGCCTTGTCATTTTCAAAACCTTCTCCGGAGGCTCGTCGCCGTCGTCACCGTCCTGCCCTCCCCGCAGCTGATTCCGAAGGTCGATCAGTTCTTCCTTGCTCATGCCGCTGATATAGCTGTCAAACAGCTTGTCCAGGTCCTGATCCGCCTCCGGTTTTTCCGTCTCCGGACGATCCTCCGTCTTTGGGATCTCATGGAATTTTCCGTTCATTTCCGACATGTCCTTTTCTCCTTTACAGCCCATACAGGAGTACCAGCTTATAGCGTCGGGCCAGGTCCGTCTGCTTTTCCGCTCCGATCTGGTGCAGAAGGACGCACTTGAACGCCTCGTTCTTCGTCTCCTCGTCCGGGAAATCAGCATAGATGCCGAAGACTCTGTATATCTCCGTCTTCCATGCCTTGCAAGCCTCGATGACCTCCCGGTTTATCTCCGCTTTCGTCCTTACAGAGGGCGGCAGACGGTCCTCAAATACCCGCAGCATGTCGCCGCAATTCAGCAGTCCGGCCACAAGGGCAATATAGGACTTGTTATACGGCCTCCGGTTTTTCTCCAGCTTGATCCGCTCCTGATATTCCAGCATGCGGCTCCTGCACCTGGACTTGAAATACTCCGGCGCCTTGGATCGATTGAGGATCGTATTGAGCCATTGCATGTTGAAATCGCCGCACTTCACCTGCGCCACGATCTCCGCGATCAACTGGCCCAACAGCTGCGTCTCGAGCCTGCGGTCATTGACAGGCAGATTCCGGAGTTCGTAACGGTCGCTGCAGCGGTCGATCTGCACCAGGACGGCCTCCAGCCAGTTGTTCTGATAAATTGCCGCAACGCCCTTGTCCAACCGGCTCAGCTCCAGGATCTGATCCTCGTTCAGGCCGATGGCGGTGCCAACCGCCCGCCGGTCGCTCTCCTCCGGCAGACGCATGATGATTTTCGTATTTGTGTTCTTGATGGCGGAAATGTCCACTGCGGAGGGGGATTGATCCACAATGATAAAGCCTTCGCCGTAGGTACGCATTTCCGCAATGGAATTGCTGATCATCTCCACCGACTTGCCCTGCAGGTTGGCATTCTCCTGACCCTGCTCGGTAGAGGTCCGCTTCAGCAGGTTATGCGCCTCCTCCAGGATGGTCACGTGCCGGAGGGGGACGTTGGTCCCTGTCGCCGTAGCCTGGCGGTACTCGTTCAGCTTCAGCACCAGGATTCCCATCAGCAGCGCTTTCGTCTCCGTCGACCCGATCCTGCTCAGGTCCACGATGGTATTCTCGTCAAACAGGATCCTGTCCTCGATCCCGTCCTGGGTGAAGATCTGACCCAGGAGTCCGTTGGTAAGGGATTCCACCCGGGTCACCAGGGATCCGATATAATCCCCCTTGGTCTCAGCGGAGTACTCCGACTTGCCCAGCAGATCCGGCAGGATCTCCACCACATCCCGGAAGGATGGGAATTTGCCGTTGCCCCGGTCGATATGGATGGAGTGATTCAGGTCCCAGCCGTGGCGGATGTATGCCTGCTCGAAGGACGCCTTCAGCAGGGCGGGCATCGCGGCGTACAGCGGCCAGCAGGCGCTGAAAATCTCGATCAGCCGGTCCAGATGCTCCAGCACGTGGATCTCACTGTGGAAGGCGAAGGGATTGATGCTGAGCATGCTGCAGAACCGGGGATTCGTGGTAAATACGTTGATCCCGGGCATATTGCCGAAGGCGGTCTTGTATTCTCCTTTTGCCGGCTCAATGACCAGGAATTTCACGCCATTCTTTTCTTCCACCAGCTCCTCAAGGATCCGGCTGGTGGCATTGGACTTTCCGCAGCCGGTGGAGCCTGTGATGAAGCAATGGGAGGAGAGGCTCCCCACGTTCAGCCGTACCCGGCTGCCCTTAAACACCTCGCCCATATGGAAGATGGCGCCAATATCCACGTTGCGGATGCTCTTCTGCTGGCCCTTGGCGAATATATTTCTGCCGAATTCCGCCGAGGCGATGGACGTAACGCCGCTGACGGATTTGTGGGGGAAGCCCATCAGGACCGGCAGCTCCAGCCCGCTGATCAGGCTGGCCGGGGTAACGATCTGCGGAGCATAGCTCCCCTTGTCCGCAGGCGGCAGATACCGGAAGCGGGGGTGCATGCCGTACCGCAGGTAGTCCATCACCGCCAGGCTCTTCTCCGATTCCTCATATTCATTTCCCCAGATATTGATAAAAGAATTCTCCACGGATGTCCGTTCGCCGGCGACGATGGCCTTGAACGTATTGGCCGCCACCAGGGACGTCTCCGGGGTATCCGCGATGAAGTAGCAGGCGCTGTCCCACAGGCCGTAGGACTCGCAGTTCTTGATCCGGGCCAGCTGCTCGTCGATCTTCGCCATAATGGATTGAACCGTTTTGTTTTGGCGGGATACGGCAATAGTAGAGGTCGTCCCCTTTGTGCTGGTCGTGGTATCGGTGGTGGTCTTGCCGCTGGTTTCCGTTTCCGAGCGGGTATCGGTGTGGCCCGAGGACGTACCCGAACTGGTGCCTGTGGTGGTCGCGCGACCGGCGCCGGTATTGTGGCCCATGCCGAACATGCCAAAAGAGCTGCCGTGATTCCTCGTCTTCGTTTTGTTCACGGTATTGCCGCGGGTGGTGCTGGTCGTGTCGCTGATGCCCTCATTGACCGCACGGGTAAAGGAATCGCTGATCCCCCTTGCCAGAGCCTCGGAGTCGTTTTCGCTGTATGTGAGATTCACCTGAGCGCACTGGGAAAGCGCGGAGTACAGCTCCTCATAGCCGCGCTTCTTTGCCTCCAGTTCCAGCTTGCTCAGCGGAGAGGAAACGAATACCGCGGTATACTTCTCTCCCGACATGGAATCGATAAATTTTTCCAGGCCCTGGACAAAGTGTTCCTTGTCATCGTCACGGGGGCTGGGCACGATGGACACCGCAGACACCGCTCTGCTGGTATAAACGCTGGGAATGTGCTTCTCCAGCAGCTGCTCCACTTTGGCGGAGGACTGCTCCTTGATCTCGATGCCGGGAAAATTGCCCCGCAGACTCTTCTGGAGTATCTCCTTGGCTACGTTAGGCTGTCGGGTATCGCGAGTGCCCAGATAAAACTTCACGCCGTTGGAATCACTGAACAACACGAGGATGGCAGTACTCCCGAAATTGGACAGCGCGCTGTATACGCTCACCAGCTTGTCATTGATGTTCTCGTCCCGATCGTAGACAATCTTGCTGATCTCAAACAGCGTCATATAGGAGAAAGACTTATCGCTGAGCTCCATGGGCACCGGCTCACAGTGATCCAGGTCGATGAGATAATTCTTGTTGACGAACAGGTCCACAAGCTCCATCCCGCTGCTCATGATCTCGTTGGCTCTGACGACCATCTCGTTTGTTTTCTCTGTGTAGCTCATATCATTTCCCATCCCGTTAATTCACCGGTCCGCCTCCGGCGGCGTTTCCGCGCCGCCGGAACACACATACAACAATTGCGCCTGCTCCTCGTTATTCTCTCTTTTCTCTTCTGCGGAACAGGCTGGTCAGGTTATCCAGCAGCGGATTTGTCTTTTCGGAGCTTTCCCGGACCTCATCCCAGCAGCGCAGCGTTCTGGCATCTCTCTGGAAATAGTTGTTTACCGCCTCGTCCAGTTCCTCCAGCCTCTTCTTGTTCAACTTTCGCAGGACCTTTCCGATCTGCTCCCGCTCCGGCTGCCGGGTATGCTTGGCGGCGGCGCTCAGGAACTCACAGAAGGCCTGATGATCCCGGTCCTTCTTGCCCAGGTTCAGATAGAAGGCGGCGCATTTGCTGAAGAACATGCCGGCCGCAGCGGAGCTCACGTCGAACAGATCGAAAACCCGTTCCAGATCCTTACCGTCGGCGCACATCTCGCATACAGGCGGAAGGATCCAATCAAAATAGTCCTCCAGGGTTTTCTCTCCCACCCGCGTCAAGTCGCCTCTGGTATTTCTCGTCAACTCCTCCAGCTGGTTCAGGCGATGCTGGAATTCCCGCCCATTTTCGACACTATCCAGGACTAAGCCGATCACCAGAAGCAGCAGTTTTCCCCGGCTGGGGCGCTTCATTTCTCTGGTATAGGAAAAGACCTTCCTGATAAATCTCTCGTTCTCACTTGTCGGCTTTGCCAGCGGGATCTGCCGCATGAAATCCTCCACGATCTCGTCAGCAAAGGGAACGGCAGCCTTTCTCCGCAGGATCTCGTCGAACAGATCGATCTTGCACTCCTTCACGTCCGCCGGATCGAATCGGGCAAGCTCCTCATAGTACGCCGTCAGCACGTTTTCCGTGTACTCCGCAGCATACTTCTCATCCCGCTCCAAAAAGCCGGACATGTGGCTCTCAAAGGTTTGACGCAGGCTGGCAGCATCCGGGCAGGCCCGGAGTGACGCGCCAAAAATGGCGAAGATCTGGTCATATCGCCCATACTCGGCCAGGATCCGGCTGGCACGGCCGAGCCTGTCCGGCTGGTCTTCCGTCATCTTCCGGATGAAATACTGCCACATGGCCTCGGCTTCCCGCTTCCCGTCCGGCAGATCCAGCATCATACCCTCCAGATTCAGCGCCTTGTTCACCAGGTAGTCGCAATCGGAGGCAAACTCGTCCAGAATCTTTTTTACCAGGAAGGCGCCGTTGCCGGCGCTGCGGGAATAGGCCCCCTGCACGATGCCGTAATAGATTTGACCGATGGGCGCGTCCAGCAGGAGATCCTCCACCGGGAGCCGCTGCTCCTTGACGTAGGAGGACACCACGTGCGCGATGAAAGCCACCTTCCAAGGCTCGATGTCGCTCTTCATCACAGCGAACAGCTTCTCCTTGTTCTCCGCCTTCATCAACTCCGTGGCGATCTGGAAGCCGCAGCGGCCGGAAACCTTCTCCATCTCCCGGTAGAAGGCAAGGAATGCCTCCTCGTCAAGACCGTCGTTGAGGAAGATATCCAGCGTCTTGTCCACACAGAGGCCGCGGAATGCTTCCTTCTCACTGGCGCCCAGCATGCTGTTGCCGGCGGTAATGAACCCGGCGACCGTCAGGAAACTCTGCCGACCCGCGGACAGAGTATCCGGCTGGATGAGCTGCCGCATGATACGAAGGCGCTCCTCCGGCAGGGCGTGCTGCGCGGCGAATCGCAGCGCAGCGATCAGCTTCTCCCGGGAGGGCATACTGCCGATCCCGTCCGCCAGCAGAGAATAAAGGCTGTAAGCATCGTAGATCTCCGCGTCAGCTTTCTCGTACCGATACCCGGCTTCCAGGAAGCGGTGGAAATCCTGGAGGCTCTCATAGGAAAAGGACATGGCAATATCGATGAAGCTGAAGAACTCGGCATCCTTCTCAAGCTGCGGGTAGTCGTTGCTGAAGAAATCAAACGTGTAGTTCTGACGCGCCATTTCATAGTTAAACCGGGTCCCCTCCCGCTCTACACCGCAAATCCGGGCAAACGAGAGGGACGGATCGAATGTGTAGGTGGAGAAATCGATCCGCATGGCCGTCTTTCTGGGCAGAGCGTATTCCAGCGCGGCGATCCAGAGGACGTTATTCTCCCTGCGGTCGCAGATCAGCACACGTCTGTGCTCCTCTTCAAAGGAGAGCATGGCGCAGAGCATATCCTTGTAGATCTCCAGCCTGTTCTCCTCGCTTAAAAACGCGATGATGTTTTCTACGGTCACGGCATAGCCCCGCTCCAGCACCGGGGTCGGCAAAAAGGCGGGCGGATCAGGGTTGTTTACCTCGCCATGCTCCATATGATCCCGCAGGGATTCGCTGCCGAAAAACTCGCAGGGATATCCGTCGATGTCATCCTCCCCGAACGCGATCACATGGCTCAGGTGGTTACCGAACCGGCCGGCGCTTCCCATATAGTCCCGACCGAGATAGGTGTTCAGCGCCAGGGCGCATATGCCGCTGTCAAAGCGCCGATAACTGAAGGAACGGGGCATCTCCGCCGCCAGTTCCTCCGTCATCGCCACGCCGGACGGCAGCGCAGGGGGCTGATAGGAAAACAGGCCCTTCACCTCGTCCCGCTCGGTTTCCCGAAAAGACGCATCAAAGGAGAACACCTGCTGACCGTCGTTTACCCCCTCGATCCCTCGCATACAGGATGTATAAATGATTTGATGTAAACTCATAAGAGTACCTCTTCACTATGATGGCGGCGCACTGCCTGCAGCGGCATGCGTCTGTAACTGCTTATGCGCGGCGCATCGCGCCTGTCTTACTTGCCCTTGATGACGTCGTTCTCCTTCAGGAGCCAAAGCAGGGGATCTTCGATGCGATGGGGGCGGGGCCGCTCGATCTTTCCGGCGGCGGTGGGGTTGTTGTTGAGTCCCAGCGCCGATACGCCGAAGTAGGAGTATTTGTTGTAGTTCGTCTCCAGCTGGGAGATGAACGCCTCGGCGCCCCACTCACGCAGCAGCGCCAGGATCTCGCTGTCCACGTTGTGCCAGTCTGTCAGGTCGAAGTATCTTTCCGAGCAGTGGGGGCTCGGCTCATGGATGGTGCATCCCTCGGGCACCAGCGGCTCAATGGCGTCAAACTTGGAGAAAACCGCCGCCACGGGAATATCGATCTTCCGGTTATCCTTTATTCCCCTGTCGTGACGGATCAGATTGGACACCCTCGTCATGATGTCGTCGGCCTTTGTGACGCGGTGGGGAGAAGTGCCGAGACCGGAGGCTCTTGCCACCACCGACTCATCCAGCTGGCTGGACACGGCGGGGATCTGCATGGGATCCAGCAGGAAGATAATGCCCGCGGACTTGCAGATATACTTGTTCACCGTGCTCATGGTGTCCTCGTCGTCCAGATCCTCGCCTGCGGTATCGAAAAACACGATGGTGAAGGTGTTGTTGTCTTTTAGAAAGCTCTTGCTGGGGAATTTCAGCTTGAAGATCAGCGGACGGTAAGCGCCGTTGTCAGCGCTCTGGAGGCTGCTCTTGGTCAGATCCAGCTTCTCATACGTTTCGTACAGCTTTTTGGCGAAATTGGCCTCCCACCGCTGGTAGCTGTCGGCAAATCCCTCCATGGAGCCGTCGAAGCTGGGAGCGATCCGATCCCGCAGCTCCTTGATGATAACGCCCACGAAATGGCTCTTGCCTGTGGCACGGGAGCCGACGATGGAGATGATCATATCCTTTCCCGTCAGCGTGCTTTCCGGCAGTTCGTTGTGGCAGGAGGGGCAGATGCGCTTATACGTCGTGTTGCCGCAATCCGGACATTTGGCCGACTTGGGAACGATAAGCCCTGTCTTTGTGTCCACGGTGAAGGTCTTCTTCCCTTTCTTCGGAGCCTTCAGATCGCCGTTTTCATATCGGGTCATCTCCGGGTCGTCGAAATCCTTGCAGCGTTTGTTCGTGCAGCGGAACTGGACCTCGGACAGCTTATGCTTTTCGAAGCAATAGGGGCAAATAAATGTCGTTTTGAGAGCCATGGCACACCTCCTAATTGATCTTAAGGCTGGAATGAAGCGCCAGCTTGATCTGATAGCGGCTCTGGTCTGCCTCATTCTTAAGGAACGCCTTGATATAGGTATTTCTCTCCTGGGACTTGGGCAGCGGGATCCTGATCTGAACCGAACCGTCTACCGCCTGAGCGGGAATACTGTGAAACAGCTTGGCGGATTTCTTAAACATCGGGGCGTTGCCTACCGCAGACATGACGTCGATAGCCGGCAGAGTGAATTGCGTCTGGTCCGCCTTGAATTCCAGCGTGACCGAGCTCTCACCGCCCCATCTTTTGATGTTGGGCGTGATGGAATAGGTAATGTTGGTCTTGGCAGAATTGTCAAACAGATAGTCGGTCCCGGGCGAATAGTCCCTCTCCATACCGTCACGGAATTCAGCAAATACGGTAAAGTAGTATTTCTTTGCCTCCAGGGCGTCCACTACGATAGCGCTCTCCCGCTCGTACTCCCGGAGCGTAACGTCCTTCCGGGTTGCGCCTTCGTCATCGGCATCTCCGGGGAACCTGTCAAAACGGTACAGGGCCCTGAAGCCGGTGGCGTTCCGCGGGGGATCCAGAGAGATATAGATCTTGCCGTTGACCGGCCGGATCGACTTGACGTTGAGCGCCTGGCCCAAGCTGGCCCGGGCGACGCTGCCGAATACGGCGGAGCCGGCTTTTACCACGGCCGCCACCACATACAGGACATCCGTTCCGTTGTAGGTAAACGACACGCCGTGCTCGCCCGACTTAAGCGTCTGGCGGGTCTGCGCGGAGAGGGGCAGATGCTGGATCGCCCGCATTTCGCTCTCCAGCACGTTTACGGGGATAATGTCGCCAAGGAGATAGTTGGGCTTTCGGGTGGAGCCGAACAGTCTGACGTCTCCGCTCTCCTTTTGAGTCCACACCGCTTCAAAGGTTCCCTCCTGCACCGGCTTGATCCGAAGGCCCTCTGCCGGCCAGGGAGTCTGAATGGGTATGCCGCTCACCACGACGCCCGGCGTTTTTTTCTTGTCACCGCTTACGTTGTAGGTGAGGAACACGTGGAAGGTATATTGCTTCTCATTCTGCAGACCGGAAACCAGGTAGCTTTCGGCCTGACTGGAGGCAAGATACTTCTCCGTCCCGTTCTGCTCGACGCGATAGATCTCCGCGGTCGCGCCCACCGGCAGCGTTTCCCATTGGATATTCAGCGAGCCGTCCGCCGCCGCTACGCCGACCCTGGAGATCTCAAAGAGGTTGACGACCCCCTTAAGGTCGCCGGAGGCGCTTTGCGAACAGATACCGGCCCGTTCGGCAAACACGTTGTAGTAATAGGGAACGCCGGGCTGGATCGCCTTATCCGCAAAGGAGGAACTGCTCCCCCGGTAGATCTCGGTTCCGTCCGCCTTGTTGCGAACGGTGCCGCTGTCGCTCCGAACGATCACATAGCGGACAGACTTGTCGTTTTGCGGCGTCCATGACACCACGTTCATCCGGTTGGTGCCTCGCGCTTCCACCCTCAATCCGGCGACGGGCGGCGGAGGCGGGATCAGCTCCTTAACACCCGGCAGGTCGCTGCAGTACTCATACGCCTGAGCACAGAGCTCCAAAATCTCCTTCTCGCTCTTGGCGGCCTTCGCCTGGGTGAATCGCTTCTGGGCCTCTCCGATGGCGGTATTGATCTCCGCTTCCAGCTCCGGGGCGGAATACCTGGGGAAAAGGCGCCGGATACTGGCGTACTGGCTCCGGGCCTCCCAATAGCGTTTGGCGGCCACGGCGGCGTTCATTTTGGCCACTTCCCCGCCGACCCGCTCCCGGAACTCCTTCAGCTTCTGCCGCAGCGGAGCGGTCTTGGGATTCTTCGGCCAGAAGCGCTCCGCGTCGGAGAGGTTTGCCTGGGCGGCGTCGAAGCTCAGGCTGTCGATGGCGTGATCTGCCAGCTCGCACAGGGCGATGGCCTTGTCAATGTTCTCGAACCGGAAGCCGCAGCGGCAGACCTTCACGCTGACGTCATTCTTCGCGCCGCAGTTGGGACAGAGGATTTCCAGCTCCAGGCCGCAGTTCTGGCACACCTTACGCCCGTCGCTTACGTCGTTGGTGCAGCCGCAGCGGCAAACCTTGAATACTCGCTTGTCTTTGTCGTCAGTCCCGAGATTGCAGGCGATCTTTTCCACCTTGCAGAATGACTCCAGGACCTGCTTGGCGAGGTTTCTGTCCCGGAAGATCTGCGTCAGCTGGCCGATGATCTCCTCGGCCACTTCACGATCGATCCCCCCGGAAGAGACCTCGGACACACTTCTCGCGTAGTCCAGAATCTCCTTGCGTCTGTTATACTCCAGGTATCTGTCATAAGCTTCTTTGCTGGCCTCGTCCTTGAAGGTGAGCTCGCACTGGCCGCAGAGCTTGGAGCCCGTTCCGCTGACAGGATCATGCTTGTAGTATTCTTTGCTCTTCTTCTCCGAAGCCCTCTGGCGAAGCTTGTCGCAGGGCAGTTTGCTGGGATCCTTGATATCCGTACCCGCATAAAGGAACTCGTACAGATTCTTTGCGCCGAAGGAGGCCAGCATCGGCTTCAAGCCGTCGAATACCGGAGCCTTTTCCGTTTTACTCTTGTAATACTTGTCGTAGACCGCCTGATAGTCCGTCGTCTGGCTGGCTACCAACTTGATCCCCAGCTTCTGCGCGCGTCTTTTCACCACGTCCGGGCTGACCTTCTGCTGCTTCGCCAGTCCATCCACCTCGCCGGAGGTAATATAGCCCTTCCGGCTCATGGTCTTGAGGCGCATGTCTATGGGGCCGTAGACCTTGTCGCAGGCCTCCGCAGCCAGCTTTGCACGGATATTGGCCGGGCCGATCATATCCTTACGGATGGCGGCAAGATTCTGGTGCCAGATCCGGTATTGGGCTCCGTTCTTATAGTCGTTGAACTTGGAGGACCAGAATTTGCTCTTCTCCTGGATCCGCTCCTCGATTACCTTTTCATCCTCTACCGGCGGATCAAAGGATAGTTCAAGCACCACATACCAGTTGTCTGCCATTTTTTATAAACCTCCGATTACAGCATAGTCAGACCCGTGGTTCCCTCGCCGATCGACTGCGCGATCTTGGAGAAGGATCCACCCAGATTTGCCAGATCCGTCATGGACACGAATTCGTTTGTCGACGCGATTTTTTGGAGGAACTCCTGATTTGCTGCGCCGAAGCCCAGCGCCATCACCTCGATCCCCGCTGCGTGACACCGCTTCGCCTTCTCAATGGCGTCCGTGCTGCAGCCCCACATACCGTCCGTGAGAACGATGATATACTTCACGTCCGCGTCGCTCTTTACCAACTGGTCATAGCCCAGCACAAAGGGATGCGCGCTGTTTCCGTAGCCGAAATCCGACGAAATAGTCAGGGCGTTGATGCCGTCCTTGACCTTGTGATAATGGTGCGTAGGCGATACGGTGCAGCGGACCCGGTCCGAGAAGGGGATCAGGCCGATTCGGACAAGATTGTTGTCCATCTCGTCGACGAACTGCTTCATGGCCTTCTGCGCCTCCCGCAGAGGCTCACCGCTCATACTGCCGGACAGATCCACCGTCAGCATCACGTCCACAAGCCCCACTCCGCCCTTGTTGTTGGGGTTGTCCCGCGGGGAGCCGTCCGCCCAGGACATGTCCTCCGGCACCGGCTCGGCACGGACCGGCAGCGTTTTTCCCGTCTCCCGCTGTACGGCGGACACCTGCACAACACCGTTGGACGTATACTCATAGGTGACGTCGATCAAAGCCGCGCCGCCGGACACCTTGTCGATCTTGCGGAACACGTACTTGTTGAGGATGGTGTTGTCCAGAGGACGGTCATACTCGCCCTGCAGCACATACACTTCCAGCTCATTGTCCTTGGATCTGGTCCGCAGCCGGTAGGTGCGGGTCTCCTTGGCGGGAATCTTCGTGTTCTTCCGGATAATGGTGCTGTTTTCATACCGTTCCCCATCCTTGCTCTCCGAGATCATTCCCAGAGAATGGGCGGTAACGTCGGAGATCGCCTTCGCGCCCAGGACGACGGGGCGGTCGGGCTCCTTCGCGCCGAACAGGCCCCCCCTCCGTTTGGGAGGCAGCGCAGCGCCCGTCTCGGTAATATTGGCGCGGATCGCGGCGCCCAGGGCCACCGCCTCGTCCACGTTTACTCCCCGCAGCGGCTCCTTGTCGCTCATCTCCTTGACGTAGTTGTGGATCATACGCATCCGGGTGGAACCTCCCACCAGGATCACGCCGTCGATCTGACTCCACTGCACCCCGACAGACTCCAGAAGGCGTTCCGTGACCTCCCTCGTCGTGCCGATCAGGAACTGGGAGATGGATTCGAATATTTCCTCCGTGATCTCGACCGTTCCGCTGACGTTCCCGCAGCGGATCGGAACGGTCACAGCATCTCTCGATGTCAGTTGCTTTTTCACGTTTTCAGCGGTCACCAGCAGAGACGCCGCCATCTCCGGATCCTCGCTGATGTCGATCTTGTATTTTTCATAGAACTCGTCAGCCAGGTACCGGGCAATGCAGTCGTCCCAGTCCTTGCCGCCCAACTCGTGGTTGCCGTCGCTTCCGATGCAGTCGATCATATCCTTTGTGATCTTCGCCACGGTCACGTCGAAGGTACCGCCGCCCAGATCGTAGATCAGCACGGTCTTTTCGCCTGAATTATCGTTCAATCCGTAGGCGAAAGCCGCTGCCGTGGGCTCGTTGATGATGGCGATCACTTCCAGCCCGGCTTTTTCACCTGCCGCAATGGTAGCCTTGCGCCGCTTGTCGTCGAAATACGCCGGCACCGTGATCACCGCGGCGTCGATGGTCTGCCCGGTCTGCTGCTCCGCCTCCTCCTTCAGCTTTCGCAGCAGGATCGCCGAAAGATCTGTGGCCGTATAACTCTTGCCGTAGAACTCTACGGAGAACGTGTCGTCGCCCATGCTGCGTTTGAAGAAGGCCGCCGTGTTGGTGTCCCCCATCAGCTGCATGTTTTTGGCGTCCTCGCCGTACAGCACGCTGCCGTCCCGCTGAAAGCACAGGACGGACGGTGTAACGGGAGAATTCAAGCTGTTTTTGATCACCTGCGGCTTGCCCGTAGCGGGATCGATCCACGCCACTGCGCTGAAAGTCGTCCCCAGGTCGATTCCCACGCGAATACCCATTCTCTACCTCCAAATCGTTCTTCTCCGCTGCAAGGCTTCGCTTGCAGCGGATACGCTATCCTTTCATTCCTCTGCCCGGCTCACGGGCGCCGTCCGGCAGCACCGGCACCGGTTCTAATAACGCGGATAGATGGGCTCCAGCAACTGCCCATAGATGGCCGCGCCCTTCGCTACGGCTGCGTCCGGCTCCATGATCCGGGTATTTATGCCGTATCTCTTTTCCAGAGCATCCTTGATCCGCGGCATTCGCGACGCGCCTCCCGCCAGAACGATCTCCTCCACACGGCACCCCTTCTCCTTGGCCTTGGCAATACAGCGATCGGTCAGTTGGAGTGTCATGTTCAGAAGATGCTCCGTAAGCTCTTCAAATGTGTCCCGCGTTAAAAGGACGCGGACATTGGCGCCGGCTAAACAGATTCTCACCGGGACCTCAGTGCGGGCGGTCAGCCACCGCTTGGCCTGCTCGGCCTTCAGGCGGAGCTCCTGGGCGTCATAGGCGTCGAAATCCCCATTGAAATGCGTCTCCTCCCGGAACTGCTGATCCAGGTAACCCATCAGAGCCTCGTCCCACAGCTTGCCGCCCAGGTCGTGGTCGCCGTCGGAGCAGATGATCCTGATTTCCTCACGGCTCCATTTCAAAACGGATACGTCGAAGGTCGTCCCGCCCAGATCATACAGAAGGATTGTTTTCTCTCCCTCCTGCAGCCAGGAACTGTCGGTACTATAGTAAATCGCCGCGGCCGCAGGCTCCGGAATAACGGACAGCAGATTTAGCCCCGCAAGTCCGCACGCATCTTGCAGGGCTTTCTTCTCGGAGGAAACGAACCATGTCGGGCAGGTAACGACCACGTCCTTGACCTCGGTGTCCAGCATCTTGGCCGCGTCGCCGGTCAGCTTGCGGAGGATCAGCGCGGCCACCTCCCTCGGGAGGAACTCCTTTTCACCGCAGCTGATAATGGGCTCCTCTTTGCCAAGCCGGGATCTGACGTTAATCACCACCTGTTCGGGGTTCAGCATTGCCTCTTCCCAGGCCACTGTTCCGACCCAAACCATCTCCGGATCAGAAAAACACACCGCGCACGGCGTGGCGTTCAGTCCCTCCGTGTTTGGAACGATAGCCGCTCTGCCGTCGTCCCCCACATAAGCGATGCGGGCCGCCGTCGCGCCGAAGTCGATTCCGAAAACATACCTTGCCATCCATCACACCTTCCTGGCCGCCGCTGCCTGCCGCAGGGTCTCCCCTGCGGCAGGCAGCGCGATGTTTACTGTACTACGACAGCCGTAGACTTCTTCCGGGCCTTCTCGATCTCCTCCTCGGACATGGTGGTGCCGGTGGAGGCCTGCATGGTAGCTCGGGTCTCTTTGTTGTTGGTCAGGTCTCTGCCGGTGACCTCCAGGACTCCCTCCTTGCTCAGGGAGAAGGTGACCTCAATAGGCGCATTCTCCGGCAGATTGCCGGGCAGATCGAGGACCGCTTCGCCCAGCTTGAAGTCCTCGTCCACGTCATAGTATTCGGTGTCGAAATCGCTCTCGAACACCTCAATCGCGACGGACAGCATGTTGGCTTCGTCTGTACCGAACACCTTGGTGACGCTGATGGCGCCATCCGGCATCGGCTGGTTCTTGATGATCATGTTGTTGCATTTTTCCACTTTCTTGCCGTCCGGCGACTTTACGAGGACCCTCAGCGCGTAGCTCTTGGTGGTGGCCACCGTGACGACTTCCCCAATCGGCTTGCCGCCCAGGCCCACGATCATCTCCGTGCTGGCGGTGGGCTTCTGCTCGTACTTTTTGATCTCCTCCTGGGTCTTGGTGTCGTTCGGGTCCACTTCGCCGGACTTCTTCTTCTCCTCCCACTGCTTCACCTTCAGCTCATAGCTGCCCAGTGCGTAGATGGCGGCGCCCTTGGCCACGGCCTCGTCGGGCTCCAGGATCTTGGGCTCCATGCCGTACTTGGCCACCAGAGCCTCCTTCACCTGAGGCATCTTCGTGGAGCCGCCCACCAGCAGGATCTCGTCCACATGGCAGCCCTTCTCCTCGGCCTTGGCGATGCAGCAGTCGGTCAGCTCGATGGTCTGGTTCAGGAGAGTTTCGGTAAGGCTGTTGAACATATCGCGGGTCAGGGTGATGCGGGCGCGCTTGCCGGAGGCGTCCACCATCACGGGGACCTCCGGACGGCCGGTCAGCTGCTGCTTGGCCTGCTCGGCCTTCAGGCGGAGCGCCTGGGCGTCATAGGCGTCGAAATCCCCATCGAAATGCGTCTCCTCCCGGAACTGCTGATCCAGGTAACCCATCAGAGCCTCGTCCCACAGCTTGCCGCCCAGGTCGTGGTTGCCGTCGGAGCAGACGACCTCGATCTCACCGGGAGCGATCTTCATGACGGTCACGTCGAAGGTGCCGCCGCCCAGGTCGTACACAAGGATGGTCTTCTCCTCCTGCTCCCGGGAGCAGCCGTAGTAGAGGGCGGCGGCGGTAGGCTCGCTGATGATCTCCAGCACGTTCAGTCCGGCAATCTCGCCGGCGGCTCTGGTGGCCTTCCGCTCCGCGTCGCCGAAATAGGCCGGGCAGGTGATGACGACGTCCTTGACCTCGGTGTCCAGCATCTTGGCCGCGTCGCCGGTCAGCTTGCGGAGGATGTAGCTGGAAACCTCCTGGGGAGTGAGGTCCTCGCCGTTGTAGGTGATGGCGTAATTGCTCTTGCCCATCAGGGACTTGACCAGCATCACGGTGTTGTCGGGGTCGATCACCGCGTTGTCTTTTGCCACCTGGCCCACCACCACGTCGGTGGGGCTGGCGAAGTTCACCACGGAGGGCGTGGTATTGGTACCCTCGCTGTTGTTCACGACCACCGCTCTGCCGGTTTCGTCAACGTAGGCGATGCAGGAGTAGGTGGTGCCCAGATCGATGCCGAATACGTATTTAGCCATTTTCCTTTACCTCACTTTTCTCATTATCTTCCGGGGCTGTCTCCGGTTGTTCCTTTTTTTCTTCTTTTGGTTCCACGTAAACGTAGACCGTGATCTTCTCCGGGGAGATCACCTTGCCGTTGTAGCTATAGCCGCAGGTGATGGACTCCGCCACCTTGCCGTGGAGTTCCTTCTCCCCTGTCGGGATCTTCTTGATGGCCCGCTGCCGGAGCGGTGTAAATCCGTCGCCCGGTTCGCTGCGGTAGATCTCCACATGGTTCTTCTCCAAAATGTCCTGGAGATCATAGGAGTAATCCGAGAACGTCTTGTTGGGAATATCCTGCTGTCCCTCCGGGTTTGCCAGATAGGTAGCCGCCATCCGCATGATGCTGTCCCGCACGCCGATGATATCCAGCAGGATCGGCCGCATCAGCTGGGCGTACAGATCCTCCTTATACCGCTGCAGCTCCCGGTGCATCTGGTCGATGACCTTCTCCTCGTGATCCGTGTACATGATCCGGCGGTCGAACTGTCCGGACAGTGTCTCCAGCTTTTGTCGGACCGCCTCCAGCTCCTGCTTCAACTCGGTCAGATCGCCTTCCGGCAGGACTACCCGGGGCTCGGTCTGCGGCTCCGGCTCGGTCTGCGGCTCCGGCTCGGTCTGCGGCTCCGGTTCCGTCTGCTCCGGCTCCGCCTCTCCACAGGGCGTTTCGGCGGTTCCACCCGCAGCAGGCTCCTCTCCGGCGGGATCGCGCGGCGCCTGGGCGTCGTCCTTCTTCTCCGCCGGTTCAGGGTCCTCCGAAGCGGGCGCAGGCTCGACGGGCCTCTCCGTCTCGGGTACGGGCTTGAACAGATCCAGGGGATCAAATTCGCTCATGCTCTTTCCTCCTTCTCCTTACTGCACCGACGGATTGATCGTCGGTTTTTTCGTAAATACGCTGTCGTTCCAGATCTGACCCAGCTTGGGATCGGCATTCCGAATGAGCCACTCCATGGGGGCCAGAACGCCTTCCGGTCTGTATTGGCCCTTGTTGCGGGGGTGGCCGATGGCGCTGCAGGCAAAGAACCGGTTGTTGCGGAAGCGGAGGGTAATGTTGTTCAGGAAGCCCTCCATGCCGTTTTCACGCAGAAACCGGCGGCAGAGATAATCCTGGGTGTCGTAATAGTCGACGAATCGCCCCGGCTCCGCCTTCATCAGCTTCTCCACCGCCCGGCGGCCCACATCCTGGTTCAGACCCGCCGAGTCGATCTTGCCGATGACCACGGCCAGCGGCACCGCGGACATCTTATTGTCGCTCAGGCCGGTCACCTCCCGGAGCTTTTCCAGGAAGGAATCGATGACGCCGTTGAGGTCCGCCTTGCCGATACCCGCCACATCCTCCGGCTCCAGCAGCTCTTCATAGCGGTAGCGTACCGACGGGATGGCAAAGGGATCGATCATCAGAACGATGCCGTGGCAGTACTCGTACTGCTTCTGCACCTCGTTCTCGCTGTTTTGGGTAAACACCTCTCCGGCGATGTCGTAGACGTGGACCAGCCGCTCCGGAGAGAGCTGGGGATGCTTGACGAAAAAGCTGAAGGAGATCGAGCTGACCTCGTTGACATCGGTGGGCCGGCTCGTCATTCGGGTATCGCCGGAGAGATAGTCCCGGCTGATATCACGGTAGATGTCCGCCTTCTGCGCATCGTACATCTCGATGTCCAGACCCTTCGCCGGCGCGACCCGCTCGATGAACTCACGGGAAAACGCCGTGATAAAGGCCGTCTTTCCCACCGAGCGTCCCCCCACCACCGGGATGCAGATAGGACGGCTCTCCCGGCTGAATATTCTCTTGCCGCAAACGGGGCATTTTGCGCTCAGGCTGCGGCGGCCGTTGAAGAACGTGGTGGGGAGCTTCTCGCCGCAGTTGCAGGTCCTCTTCAGAATGCCGTAAACACCGGGCGTCAGGTTGGTGTGCTCCGCGCCGCACCGGGGACAGATATAGATGGGAATCAGGCTCTTCTCCTTGCACTCCGGGCAGGCGCTAAAAATTTTCTTCCGTTCCAGGTGGATCCGGTCCACCAGCCAGATGAAGGTGAAGCCCAGATACACGATGGCCATGAAGACCAGCAGAATCGCCACGTTAATGGTGGAGATCACCGCAGTGATCAGGGAGCCGAAGATAATCACCGCCACCATCGCCAGGATGTTGGCAATGCCGAGGAAAATCCTGGGAACCGTGCTCTTATACTTGTTGTCTTTCAGGTTCTGCGCGTATTTCTTGATGGATCTGGTGTTTCTGGCCCATGCGCCTTTGATGGTATTGGCCAGGTCGCGGTAGCCCTTGTCAAAGAAGTAGCTTTTCTTGGCAGGCTGGGGAGTCTTTGCCATATGCGTTCCTCCTGGATCTTTTGTGTATTGAGAAGTCTCGCGAAGGCCTTCTCACCTGTTGCTGTCGATCATGTTTTCCTTGAAGGACTTGCCATAATTGAGGATGGCCGTACCGCCGCCCCACAGCAGGCCTCCCGCTCCGGCCACAGCCGCCAGTGCCCCGGCAATCATGACGACGAAATACACCACCACCGCGATTAATGCCAGGATCAGCACGAAGCCGATCAGACCGCCCGCATCGTCCATTTTATAAATCTCCTTTCTCTGATACCCCGCAGGGATTGTTCACAAAATGCTTCTTCCGGCATAGGCCGGGCCCTCTCATTCCGGCCGATACTGCAAAAACCGGTATACAGCCGCAATATAGCCCCTCTCTTTTTTCAGGAGCTCATTGGTCTCCGTGTTGGAAAGGAAAAACAGGAATAACGCCAGAAAAACGTTCCAGCTCATTCCCCGTTTTCCCTGCTCCAGGGCGCAATAGGTCTGCCGGGAAATCCCTACATATTCAGCCAGTTCTCCCTGCGAAATCCCTACCGTCGCCCTCAGCACCGGCAAGCGTTTCGTCATTGTTTCCATCAGGGCAAGTTTTTCGTTCCTTCTGCTGTCCGGCTGCACGTCACGTCCTCCCTTCCCCGGTAATCCGGCGAGCTGTTGTCCGTCATCAGCGGACACCGCCCTCCGTTTCTGGTTTTCGCCCGTGCGAAAAAGATCCTCGGTTTTATCTGTAGACCTCCCCGATTTTCATGTCTATATTTTACATGTTGTTGTCGAATTTGTCAATTCTTTTATGTAAACGACAGAACAATTCTTTTTTCATTCTCCTCTGACAGTCGCTTCTCTCACGCAAAGCATGTCCTTGTTATGTGGAC
>JAEEGL014119682.1_pt1 | contig 32546 bp, 34 predicted proteins | sample 9134231 | NCBI WGS metagenome assembly JAEEGL01 (sample SAMN16246548, study PRJNA631951) | gut metagenome | biome: gut microbiome; feature: rumen; material: fiber-attached | host: Bos | place: Iran: Karaj | collected 2018-10
TACCAAGTATAAGAAGTATATTCAAAATATTACTTCCTACTACGTTACCTATTACTATATCTCCGCTACCTGAAATAATAGATTTAACACTTACTGCAAACTCAGGAGCACTTGTACCAAATGCTACAATAGTTAAACCAATAAGTATCTTACTTACTTTAAAATTACCTGCAATACTTTTAGCACCATCTACAAAGAAATCAGCACCCTTAATAAGTATTACAAAACCAACAATTAATAATAATATATTTACTATCATATTAATCACCCATATCAAAATTATAACAAATTTTTAAAATAAAGAAAGAGATTATTTAACTAATCTCTTTTGTTTATTTTTAATTCTTTCTTTAACTGTGTCTTCATCCATTAATATTACATCCATTAAACTATTAATTTCATTAATATCTATTGCAAGACCACCTTTGGCATCCCAATCTTCTAAGTTATGTTTTTTATCATCTACTAAGATATTACCAACTGGATCTACCATAAGACTCTTTTTCAAATGTGCTGGTACTCCAATAACGGGAATTGTAACGCCAACACTTCTAAAGAATAGCACTTTATATTTAAGTTCATCTATTGAATTAATAGAAGTAAGTATTGAATTAGTTGAAGGATCAGCTCCTCTTAATATTTCAATGGCACCATTCAAATCTCCATGAGTTTCTATCCAGTTCTTCCAGTCTACATTAGAATAATACCAGTCTGCACTAATCTGTGGCATCACTTTCTTTAGTGCGTAATAAGTTTCAGTTAATTCACGTTCAGTGTCTAGAGTTACCCCATCACAATCATAATATCTTATCATACCAAAAACTCCCTTAGTATATTTACTTCTTTACCCCTACTATAATAATATTCATAAATGGATAAATAAACTTATCCCTATTATCCCACATAATATCGATTTTTGGAACTAAATATTTTTCATATTCCTCTTTAGAGTAAAAAATATCTTCTACTTCAAAACCAACATCTTCTAACATCTTTATATAAGTATCACTATCCATAATACCTACTCTCTCATTGATTTCCCTATTCCAGCTTCCTTCTCCCCACGTATATGTATATAAGAATTCTTTTAAAACCATATAGCTAATTCTATAGGAAGAATCACCAAGATCTTCTATTGTCATATCGACATCTATTACTCTAAAGCCTTGGAATTCATCTTTAAATCTAAATAACCATTTTGCATCTTCACTATTCTTAAATTTTATAATTACTTTTCTATTTCTTTCCATATATGGAGTCATCAAACAGTCTCTTATAATTATCTTTCCATTATTAGGTAAAATATCATAGCTTTTCTTTAAAGTATCTTTTATAGGTTTTAAAGTATATCTTAACCTTTCATCGTCATGATAAGAAGATATCTCATGAAGTACTGAAGAAAAAATAATACAATCTACTTGTTCACCAGTATTTGCAAACTCATCAAAATCCATATTATATACTTTGATTCTATCATTGTTTATATCGTCAAGCTTCTTAACTGCTTCACCATTAATATCTATTCCTATAACTTTTTCTACACCATTCATAAGAAGTGCTTCTAGCATTACACCACTACCACATCCTACATCCAAAGTGCATTTAGATTCTAGAGAAAAGAATGGAACAAATCCTTTAGTGGATCTCTTCATATTCTCAGTCATTCTTTTAAGATATAACTCATAATTATCTTTATTATCTATTGCAAGCTTCTCTTCCTTATTCATCCTTTTTCTCCTTTTCACTATATATTACTGAATAATTAGAAAAATCAAGTTTACCAATCATTTTCTTACATTCTTCTAAATTTAAACTCTTAATAAAATTAACATCATCATATTTATAATAATCATATAAATATACATTATCCATATAATCTCTAATAGCAGTACTATTATTTTCAAAATCATTTATCTTAGTAAGTATTTGTTTATTCTTCCAGTTATTAAATACATCTTCATCAAATACAAGATTATTCATTTTATCAAGAAGTAATTTCTCTCCAACATCATATTTATCAGTATATAAAATATAATTAACTGATAAGTACTTTTTAGATAAACCAAATTCACTAGAATATGAAATTGAGAATGACGATATTTTATTGTCAGTTATATATTTAAATAATTCACTTCTATCAGAGAAATTATTAATATTGACGAAAGACATATAATAACTAAGTTTATCCTTATCTTTAGGAGATAACTTACTTATATTAATTTTATAAAAAATTCTTACAAAGTTATCTATATCTACGATAGTAGCTTTTTCTTTTACTACTTTATCTTTTTCATTAAAGCCTTTTTTTACAGTAATATGATTGTTATCAAATTTACTATAAGTATCACTTACGAGTTTAATTATTTTATCTTCGTCTAGATCACCTGCTATTACAAGCATCTCATTCTTAGCATTATAAAATGCCTTATGAAATAATTTAATCTCATCAATTGTCAAATTAGATATATATTCGTGAGTACCAAGTGATACATCAAATGGTATTTCATGGAATACTTGCTTAAATGCAAATTCATTAGTTTTCCTATAAATATTATCTAGTGATTTATCTATTTCCCTTAATACAGGACCTTTTACTCCATCTATCTTATCTTTATCAAATTTAGGATTGTTAACAATATTAATTAATTTAACTAAATTCTCTTCAAAATCATGTACAGTAGATATAAAGAATACTGTTCTATTAGGTGCCGTAAATCCATTAGCATCCAAATAATCATCACTGAACATCTTCATAGCATTTCCATATATACTTGCTTCAAGTAAATAATGTTCTAGGAAGTGAGCTATTCCGTAATCGAGATGATATTCTTTGTTATCCATAGTGAAATCTTTAGTAAACCCTCCTACGTTGACAGTTAGATAGGCACTACATCTATGTTTATTACGTTCTTTAATAAAAAGTACTTCAAGTCCATTATCAAGAACGATTCTCTTAGATTTAAACATCTTTCTCACCACCTTTAAACAAATATGATTTAGAAAGTGTTAACTTATTCAAATAACATACGAAATCTTCATAATTAATATTAGAATATAACTTTAATAATCTTTTAATTGTGAAATCATCACTAAAGTCACATTTAATCTTCTCAAACAAATATCCAGTAGGATCATCTTCTAAATATAATAAATCATAATTAAGCGATCTAATTAATTTCTTCTTACACTCTTCAAATACTTCTCTTTTATATAAACTGTTAATAGCATTATTAACAATTTCAATTATCTTTTTATATGAAACATCATTGTAATAAACTAATATATCAAAGAATCCAAAGTGATTAAATTTTCTAAATTTAATTGAGTACACTAAATTGTTATCTACTCTAAGAGCATTATATACTAAAGCATTCTCTTTTGAATCCAAAATACTAACTAACATTTCATAATAAGCTCTTTCTTTACTCTTATTATCTTTAATAACATAATGAAGTGCAAGACAAGCCTGATTATATTTAGTCTTATCTTCTTTATGAACATATTTATCAAACTTTTCAAAGTTATTGAATGTAACATTATAACTAAAATTAACTGGTTTTTTATTAAACACTTTATTAAATGTGTCACTTACATGTTTCTTATCTTTAATGCTTCCAAATATATATACAAAATAATTATTATTTAATATTGATTCTTTATAAAACTTATATAGATCTTTTACATTTAATTTCTTAAGTAATTTTAAATAAGTAGGATGTGATATAAATACACTTTCATCTTTATCTATAAACGTATTATATCTATCACTTACATATTCATATATATTCTTAGGAAAATCGCGGCACTTTTCAAGTAGATAATCTTTCTCTAAACCAAACCTATAACTATCAAATTCATTATTATTTATACAAGGTTCATATAAAGCATTTCTAAAGAATTTAAGAGCCTCTTCTAAAGAGAATTCATTTATTAAGCCATCTTTAGGTACTACTAAAGTAAATGATAAATAAGTAATTTCTTTATATGATAACTGATTAACTGAATAATTAAGTATATAAAGAGAATCCATCTTTTTATAGAATTCAGTTGGTTCATAATAATCTTTACTACATAGTGATAATAGTCTAAGAAGCATCTGTTTCTTAGCAACGTTATCATTTTCTGTTTTTATAGGAAATAAAAGCATAATAGATACCCTATTAACATCTTTTAAATTATATATTTGTGGTTCGTTAGTAAAGTTATATCTCATTTAAAAATCACCTAAAAGTATTATAACATACAATAATAGCTAAATATCTTGAAAACATTGTAAAAAATGATACAATAAGAACTGCTTTATTTGGAGGGATAATATGATGATACCAATAGTACCACATACAACAGTAATAAATAATAATATTATTTATAGTGATACAGTATTACCACTAAAAGATTTAGGTAGTAATTTAACTATAACAAGTATCGATGATATATATGAATATAATTTAGAGAGTTGTTTAAAGAAAGTATTCGAATCAAATCCTGATACAGTATTTAATACAGTACAATATTCACAAAAAGATAATAAATTATATCTATATACTGATAAAAAGATATCTACAAAAGAATGGAAAGATAGCAGAGTAATATATTACGAACCTCTTACTAGTACAGATAGTATATTAAAAGAAATTAAAAACGTATTAGCTAGTGATAAAAATAATGATCCAGATTCAGTATGTTTATTTGATGTTGTAAAAGTAATGATTAAGAAATACTTAGAATATGATACTTTAAAAAGAGAATATCAAGATAAAATAAATGATGCTATTAATGAAAAGCTTCCAGACACATATACGATGATTCATGATTATGATTATGATAAAAACACATTAAGATTATCATTTAGATATTTTAAAAAATATGATGATATATGTTTTAGAAAAAACAATAATGATCTGTATATAAGTAGTTCAGAAACAACTAGAGATAAAGAGGTATTACAAGCTGCAGGGAAATATATATCAGAACTATATGGTAGATTTAATAATTATAGAGACTTTATAAAACAAGCACAATATAATATTAAATCAGTTAATTCAAATTTTGATGTGGATATAAGTAGCTATGGAGTTACAATTGAATATGCAAAACAAGATTATAATGGAAGAGATTTAAAGTTAAAATTTCGAAGTTATACCAATACTTTCGATCCTGATTGTAACTCATTAGAAGTACTAAATACTATCTTTGGAAATGAAGTAGCATTATTTAAAAATATCTATATTAAAATTGATGATTGCCCAGAATGGACAAAAGAAGAATTAACTAATATGAGAGAAAAAGAAATAAGAGAAGATAATAAAAGGCAAAAAAGATTAGAATTTAAAAGAAAGATATTCCCTTGGATAAAGAGATAATCTTTCTTTTTTATTGAAATTCGAACAAATATATGATATAATATATGGACATATGAGGGGGGAATTAATATGAATAATGAAGAGAAAGTAAAAGTTATAAATGGAATAGATAAAAGACTTGAAGAATTAAATAAAGAAAAAGAAAAATGTGAGAACGCTGCAACATATAAACAAATAAAGAAACTATTTACTATAGCAGCACCAGTAATGGCATTTACAAGTGCAGCAATTTGTCTTTGGCTAAGTGGTAATAGTCCTCTTACTTATACATTTGCTACTAGCTTTGGTAACATAAATGGAGTATTAGGTCTAGGAACACTATTCTCTGCCATTACAATTCCTGTTTCAGTAAGTGTTGTTAAACATGAAAAGAAAAATTGTGAAAATACTGAAAAAGAAAAAGTTGCAATTAATAATGAAATTGATTATTTAACTAAACAAAAAGCTGAAATAATAAACAGTGTAAAAACAAATGAAAAAGATAAAGATAGATATAAAGATTTAACTGGGAGAGAAAAACTAGCAATTATAAGAGATTATGGAAAAGATGCATATAATGATGCTTATAGAAATACTAATGCACCAGAGAAAGCTCCCACATTAACTAAGAGAAGATAATAAGAAAACTACTTTAGGTAGTTTTTTTATTTGTAACTAAATTGATTTATAATTATTTTTATTGTACAATAATAAGCTACTTCAGGAGTATTTATATGAGCAACGATAAAATTCAAATAGAAAAACAAATAATAGAAAAAATAGATTGTAAACTTGCAGACTTAAAAGAAAAGAAAGCTGAGTATGATAAGAAGGGATCATATAAGGATATTACTAGATTAGTTTTAGTAGGATCTATAGCATCCTTAACTCTAATACCTGCTTTAGGGATTCTTTTAACTGGTAATCCCCTATCTCTAACTATCGAAGGAATTAATGGACCAGTTAACTTATTTACTCTTATATCTATTTCTCTTGCCCCTATTGTTATTCCGGCAGCATTCTATATCAATAAAAAAGAATATGAAAAATGTAAAAAAATAGAAAAAGAAAAAAATGGAGTTATTAATCAAATTAAATATCTAGAAGAGCAAAAAGAAAAAGAAATAACTAATCTTAAAAAGTTAACAAACAATAATGATAAAAAAGAAAATAATAAAACATTGAAAGATGAAACATTTAAAAGAATGGCTTTATTAGAAAAAAGTGAAGAAGAAGCATATAACGAAGGATATAATGCTAAATGTGAACTTGAAGAAAAAGGTCCAGTATTAGTAAAAAGAAAAAAAGAAAACTACATTAAGTAGTTTTTTTTAATTGTAATGTCTTTTCATTAATTTCTTTTTTAATTTTATGGGTATGAATATTAAATTTTATAATTTTGAATTTATTATTATCAATTAATCTAAAAGCTTTTCTTACATATTTATTATGATCATCAGGAGATAATACATTACCTACACTCTTATCGTATAGTTCTAAATTCTTAACTACATCCTTGTAACTATTTTTAGTATGCACTAAATCCCAGTATGTACTATAGTTTAAATAAAATGGTCCATCCTCATCAGTAAACATATGCTCTTTATCAAGAAACCTAAATACTAGTCCATTAGTTAAATCATATCCCAATAACCTATCATTATAACTAGCTAAATTAATTACATGATTAGAAGTAGCAGCTTCTTGATTATCAGATATAAAGCCACCATATGCTAAAGGATGTTTATAAATTCCATCAAAAACATCACTATAGAAATAAGCCATATTACGACAACATCCACGACCAGTAATTATAGTTAAACCATCATTTAGAGGAATTGGTTCTTTATACTCTTCGAATGCAAACTTGCCTTTTACTGAAAAGTATCCTTTCTTTATCATATATCTAAGAACAATTGCAGATAATAATTCATCTTTTATTTTAAATCCATCAAATAATTCTCTAACAGCATTTATATACTTATTATAATCATCTATAAGTTCTTTGTTTTCATTATATATGCCATCTTTTTCATTCTCTACAATACCTTTTAGAATCTTATAAGTAAACTCAGTAATATCAGTTCTACTACCAGTATCTTTATTTAATAATATTACTTTTTGATGCAATAAATCTATTTTTTCATTAATAACATTTTTAAAAACTTCGACGCTATCATTTGCATAATCACTAATTACTATTTCATCATCCATATAATCACCTTTCTAATACAAATTAGAAAATCTCGTTTGTTTTATTATAGTTATTTTACTATTGAATATCAACTTATTTTATCAAAGAGTTTTAAGTTATAAGCCTTAATTTCCATAAAAAAAGTTAATCGATACATACAATCGATTAACTAGTTTGTTTTAATATGGTGCCCCTAGTCAGAGTCGAACTGACACTTCCATCACTGAAAAATAGATTTTGAGTCTATCGCGTCTACCAATTCCGCCATAGAGGCATTTCACATTAATTAGTATAACATACAATTTTAAATAATAATAGAAAAAAGATTAATAATAAAATATAATAAATATATGAGGTGAAAATATGAGAATTTATTTTTCTACTATTGGAGAAGACAGTCATAGAATTGAAGAAAACACCAGTAAAGATCTTATTCTAGGAGGAGTTAAATTTAATGAAGACTTCTCTATGAAAGCTAATAGTGATGGCGATGTGATACTTCATGCATTAACTAATGCCATTTCAGGAGCAACTACTTATAATGTTCTTGGAAAAGTTGCAGATACTATGTGCAAAAATGGTATTACAGATAGTAAAGAATATTTAAAAGAAGCATTAACTAAGTTGGATGATATAAAAATAGAACACGTATCTATCTCAATTGAATCATTAAGGCCTAAATTTTCACCAAAGATTGATGAGATAAGAACTAGTATATCTAAACTACTTAATATAAAAGAAAAACATATTGGAATAACTGCTACAACTGGTGAAGGACTAACAGAGTGTGGCAAAGGAAATGGAATCTTTGTTAAAGTAATATTAAGTTTAAGTAGACCAAAAGAAAAAGATGAGTAATCATCTTTTTTTAATAACCTATTTTCTTTAAAGCTTCTTTAATAGCAGGTCTAGAACTTTCAGTATAAGCAGCCATCAATAATGTATTATCTACTTTAGCAACTAATCCATATTCACCTTTACAAGATATCATTAATCTATCATAGTTAGTTCCTGATCCTGATGATGATGAATAATTTGTACAATTATCTCTAGTTTGTTCAAGCTTAGCATGTTGTTCATCATAAATTTTATCTATAGTGTCAGTATCTTTAGCTTTTACGAATATTATCATAGTTCTACTATCACTAGGATATGAGAAATTGTATCCTTGATTACCATCGCTGTTATAAGAATCTGCAAGAGTAAATCCACTATCTAACAAAATATCTTTTACTTCATCTGGAGTCTTAGCTTGTTTACTAAAGCATCCTGTTAAAGTAAATGTAAGAAGTACTAATAATGTTATTAAAAAGAATTTCTTTTTCATTTAATTTCACTTCCTCCCCACTCGACTACTGTATAACCACTACGGTATACACGAGTTAACTTTTCTTCTTTTACATCTATTTTTTCATCTAATCCTTTAAATTCCATATTTACACGAATAATTGTATCTGGTTTAGGTTCTACACTTAAAGGCATATAATTTTCAATTTCTTCCATACTAGAAAATCTAATATAGTTATATTTATTATGTTCCATCTTAGGAAGCCAGTATATTATAAATTCATTTATTTCTCTTTCATTTAATCCAAGTATTTCTAATTTCTCTTCTAAGAATTTAACTGTATCTTCTCCCTTTACTACAAAACCATCTCTTATAGTAAACTCGTCAGTCTTAATTCCTTCCCAGTATAAACCATAATAATTTCTACCATTATATTCTAAATTTCCATCTTTCTTAGCATATACATCCCATCCATCTATATATTTAGGATAACTAGTAGTAATAAGATCTTTATTACCAAGTCTAACACTTACATGCATATCTTCAGTTGGATAAATATAAATCATTGGTTTATCTTCTGTATACATATTGCATCCAGTAGCTTTAACATTATTTATATCATATTTAACTCTGTTAATTTCTTTAACATTTCTATCTAACTTAACTACATATATATCATATGTTGGCTTACATACACCGCAAGTATCTTTATGTACTCCCTCAACTTTAAGTACACCATTATCTAGAGTATAGCCACTAAAATATGCACCATTCTCTTCACAAGTGTGATGATATAAAAGAAGAGTATACATATTATTTTTATTAAAATCACTAGGAGTTAAGGATGTTGTTCCATAATCATTTTCAAAATCTTTATAAGTTGTATATAACTTATTATTGAAATTATCGTAGTTGTAATCTACATCTTCTACAACGAGAATAAAATCTTTACTTTCTCCTCTAACAATTATATTAGATTCAGATAGAACATATACTCCTATTCCTATCATTGTAATTCCAATTAGACATAGGAATAGACCAAGTAATACAAATACTATTAATGCTACATAAGTTTTATTATCTTTCATATTAACACCTCTCTATTATCCTTTATAAATTGTTAATATTTGTTCTGCCACTTTAATACCATCTATAGCTGCAGTAGTTATACCACCAGCATACCCTGCTCCTTCACCAGCTGGATATATGCCTTTGATATTACTTTCAAAGTAATCATCTCTAACTATTCTTATTGGTGAACTTGTTCTAGCTTCTATTGCAGCAAGTATTGTATCATCGTTATCAAAACCTTTTATTTTAGTTCCAAAATAATTCATTGCTTCTTTAATACTTGAAGTAATCTCATTTGGAATAAATTCATTTATATTAGAAAACTTAGTATTTCCTTTAAACTCTGGTACTACATTTCCAAAAGAATTACTACACTTATTACTATTAAAGTCTTTTAATAGCTGTACCGGAATATTACCACTACCAGCTTTAAAAGATAATTCTTCTAGTTTTCTTTGATACTCTACTCCATCGAATAGATTATCTCCGTAATCTTTAGCGCTTACAGTAACAACTATTGCACTATTAGCACTCTTACTACTTCGTCCATGATTACTCATTCCGTTTATACATAGTTTACCTTCTTCACTAGAAGCATTTACTACGTATCCACCTGGACACATACAAAATGAATAAACTCCTCTTCCTTCTTTAGTATTATAAGTAAGCTTATAACTAGCACTAGGAAGATATTTTGCAAAAGAACCATATTGGCTATTGTTAATCATATCTTGGCTATGAAGAACTCTAAGACCTACTGCAAAAGGTTTAGATTCCATATTAAGTCCTTTTTCATGAAGCATTTTAAATGTATCTCTAGCAGAATGCCCAATAGCAAGAATAAGTACATCTGTATCGATTATTTCACTATCATTAACTACAACTTTCTTTATCTTACTATCTTCTATAATTATATCATTAACTACTGAATTATATTTAAAAATAGCACCCATACTTATCATTTTCTCTCTCATTGTCACTATAACTTTACGTAGCAAATCAGTTCCAATATGAGGTTTACTTGAATATAAGATCTCTTCTGGTGCACCGCACTCTACAAAAATTTCAAATGCTTTTCTAATTCTATTATTAACATCTTTATTTAATGTATTAAGTTTACCATCAGAAAAAGTTCCTGCTCCTCCTTCTCCAAAAGAAACATTTGAATTAGGATTAAGCTTACCATCTTCCCAAAACTTATTAACTGTCTTAACTCTATCTTCTATTTTTTCACCACGTTCTATAATTATTGGTTTAATTCCATATAAACATAGAAAATACCCTGCAAAAAGTCCACATGGTCCACTTCCTACAATAACTGGTCTATTATTTAATACTTTATTTCCAGTATTTTTAAATTCATATGATTTAAATATAGTCTTCTCTATATCTTTATCTCTATTCTTAGTTAAATACTTATCCTCATCTTTAATATTACAATCTATTTCATATATGTAATAGATATTATTTTTATCTCTAGCATCTATACTTTCTCTTCTAATAGAATAATCTATTAATCTATCACTATCTATTCTTAATTTCTTAAGTAAACTATTTCTAATAGATTCATCACTCTTATCTATAACACTAACTTTTATTTGTCTTACTTTTATCATTTAGCTAAGTCACTTCCTGCTTTAATACCAGACAAAGTAGCAAATGTTATATTGTATCCTCCACATATACCATCTACATCTACCATTTCACCAATGATATATAATCCTTTTACTAACTTAGATTCAAAAGTATTACGATCTATTTCTAGAGTATCTACTCCTCCACTTGATACTTGGGCTTTATCGAAATCATTAACACCTACTATATCAAGTTTAAAATCAATTAAGTATCTTATTATCTTATCTTTCATACTATTAGATAATTCTTTAAAAGTAATATCGCTATTAACTTTACATTCATCTAGAATTAAACTGACAAGCTTAGCATTTAACATTCCTTCAAGTACGTCACTTAACTTCTCATTTCTATTATTTAGATACTCATAAATATTATCTTTCATCCAAGGAACAAAATTAATACTTACTCTTACTTTAGAATTATCATTTATTGCTCTTGATGCATAACCACTGATATTGAAAACACAAATACCACTGATACCATAATCAGTAAGCATTATTTCTCCTTTTTCTTTACATTTTAATTTATCATCGATATATAATCCAATTTCTACTTCACTTCTAACTCCAGCCCATTTCTTAAAGAAGTTTCCTTTCCCCTTAAGTTGTACTAAACTTGGTAAACATTTAATTATATTATGACCAAAACTCTTAGCTATATCGTATCCAATTAATTGTTCATCATCTTTATAATAAGCCATACTACCAGTTGCTAATATGACCTTATCACATGTTATATCATCGTTGATAATAAACTTATTGTCATCTTTTTTAATACTATTAACAGTATAAGAAGTAATTATTTTTATTCCTAAACTTTCACATTTTCTAATAAGTACGTTTCTAATACTACTAGCTTCTTTAGAATATGGATAGTAATAACCATCTTTTATATAAGGAATAATTCCTAAATCACTATAAAAATCACGTACTATATGAGCTTCATCTTTAAGATTTTTAGTAAAATTATCATTACTAGAATGATAACAATTATCATTTTGAAAATCATTGTAATAGTTACATCTACCATTACCAGTAACTAATATCTTCTTACCTACGACATTTCTTTTCTCTAAAAGAATTATTTCATTCTTATTATTTTTAGCACTTATCGCAGCACTTATTCCTGCAAAACCTGCACCTACTATAACTATCTTACTCAAGTTTTTCACTTCTTTCATCAGTATATTTTGATTCATATAAATCAGTATCATCTATGAAAGTACTATCGTTATCTCTATCTATTTTAGGTAAATCTTCTTTACTAGCTAATCCAAAATAATCTAAGAAATCACTAGTTACTGAATATACAATTGGTTTTCCAGGAAGATCGCTCTTACCATTTTCTTTAACAAACCCTTTAGCAAGTAATCTTCTTACCATTTCTCTAGAATTAACTCCCCTAATATTATCTATTTCTTGAACAGATATAGGATCATTGTATGCAATTATTGCAAGAGTCTCTAATGCTTGTTGTGATAGTGAATTAGTTTCTTTATTTTCTATCAATTTCATATAGTAATCTTTATGCTCTTTTTTAGTAGTAAGTTTAACTTTATTACCAAATAATACTACTTGAATACCATGTCTATCACTTTCATACTCTCTTTTAAGATTAAGTACTAATTCTTTAGCAGTATCTAAATCAATTTCTAGAGAGTCCATTATTTGTTCAAATGTAAGTCCATCATCACCTACTACAAATAAAAGTCCCTCCAAAACACCAACTAATTTATCCATTGCACACCTCACATACTATCTCGCCAAAAGCATCATCTTGAATAAGTCTAATCTCATTATTCCTACACATCTCAAGTATAGTTAAGAAAGTAACAACTACATATGGTTTATTAACTCTTTCAAAAAGTTCTAAGAAATTAACTCTTTTCTTATTTTTTAATATCTTTCTTACTTCGACTGTTCTTTCTTCAATAGATATTTCTTTCTTAGTTATCTTAGTATTTAATGGTTTTTCTAATTCTTTTCTTTCTAAGAACTTCTTAAAAGCTTCTACTAAATCATCTAAACCAACATCACTATTAGGAATAATACCAATATCGTCACTATAATCTCTTAAGTTTTTAGGTAAAGCTGTAAATAACTCTTTTCTTTCTTCTTCAAGACTTCTAAACTCACTCGTTAAATCTTTATATCTTTGATACTCTTGAAGTCTATTTATTAGACCTTGTTCAGTAAGTTCATCATCTACACTGTCTTCTTCTTCATTTCTAGGAAGAAGCATTCTACTTTTTAATTCGATAAGTTCACTAGACATTACTAGATAACTACTCGCTATATTAAGATTCATAGTCTCCATACTATGAATGAACTCTAAATACTCATCTATAATCACTTCTAACTTTATATTAAATAGATCCATCTTATTCTCTTTTACTAAGTGTAAAAGTAAATCTAGTGGTCCTTCAAAATCATCTATAACAAAATCAAATTTCATAAGATCACCTACTCTATAATATAAGTTCTAGAAGAATAATTAGATAGATAATTATTAGCTGAATCATAGTTCTCAACACCTTGAATAGCTATCTCAAAATATTTAACTTTAGAAGCATCATTCAAAGTATAATTAAAACAAATCTTATCTGTAACACTTAAGTTACTCTCTAAATAGTTTTCTTTTAAGAGCATTCTCTCATCATTAATACAAGTTGAATTAATTTGAGATGCATTATATTTACCATCTAAGTTATTAAGTATATTAAAGTCTTCGTCATATAAAACTACAAGTGTAGAATAACTAATACTCTTATCTTTACTAGGTATCTGTTTATTTAAAGTATATGTAGCAGTAAGAACAAGTTTATTATTTTTAAGAGACTTAGTATATGTTACTCCAAAGTTCTTATTACTCTCATAGAATTTATTATAACTATTATAAACATCATAGAATTTAACTGTCTTAGTATTTATATTGCCTGCTTCATCAGTAGCACTTATCTCAATATACATATTATCTACTTTTTTATATGATAAAGCACATCCTGAATACTCATCAATACATGTAACACTAGTATAATCTTCTTTACCATTAACAAATATTAAAGTCTCACTATCGAGTACTATCTCTGGAGCAAGTCTATCTATATATCCACTTATAAACTCTACATATTCACCATTTTTATCTGATGCTATATAACCAATAATACCAGTACTAGTTTCTATCTTATACCAGTAATATTCATCATCACTTACATATTCAAGTACAGTAAAGATTTCTCCATCATAAACATCACCTATATCTTCAGATGAAATAGATGCTTCTTTTCTTATATTAATACGTTTAACTATGATCTTTATTTGTGTCTTACTAGAATCAATATCATTACTTTGATTACTATTTTCATCCCCTCTAGGCCATACTAAAGAAGCTACTATAAGAACAAGTAACGTCATAATTATACTGATAACAATTTTTATTCTTAAATTAATCCTATCTCTCATACTATTATATTATATAACAAATAGCTATTTTATAAAAGAAAATAGAAGTATTTCTACTTCTATTTTTATCCATCAACTTCTACTGGTTTAGTCATGTAACTATTACCTTGACTATCCTGTACTTCGAATATACAGTAATATTTTTTAGAATGATCTAAATCTTTAAATTCTATTTGAATATCACTTAAATCTTCTTGTATCATTTCTACTTTACTATCAGTAACTGGTTCCCAATTAGGAATATAATTACCATTAGCATCGAATATCTTATATTCAGTAGTTCCCATAAATATTACTGAATCTATCTTCTTAATATCTATAATTGTCTTAGCTGCTACTTCTACATCTGGTTCAGTTTCGGTAACACCCATTATTACTCCATTTGGATTTTCTTTATTAACTACAAAGTGAACGAATACTGTAGTAACTCTTACACCATCTTCAGTATCTTCCTCAATTGTACCAGGAAGTAAATACTTAACGTATCCTTCTCCAGTTTCAGCTTCAAATGCCATTAGATAAATAGTATTACCATCTTTATCTGTAGCAGTTATACCTTTCTTAGTAAGTGCTGTTGAAACTGTATTACCATGAATATTAATATCAGTTCCTTGGAATCTTGGTACATAATTTCCTTGAGCAGTCTTTTCGAATATTCTGTAAGTTATCTTACTATAACCATTCATAACATCATCAGGAAGGTATACAGAAACATTTCCATTATCATCTGAAACTGGCTGAATATTCTGAAAATCCCATTCATCTATTTGTCTTCCTATTAATTTAGATGAGAAGTTTCTAACAAATGCTAAATATTTATATGCAAAGTTTAAATTATCATAAACTGCTATAGATTTATCTATCTTATTTTTACTTAAGTAAGGGAAATATACTGATACTCCATGAGCTCCTCTCATGTCAGTACTTTCATATATAACTAAATCTTTAATAGCATTCTTTAAATTAGTTGTATTGTAATTTGAAGGAAGTTTCTCAATGAAATCATATAAGTCAACCAAGTCATATGCACTAGTAGCAGTTCTACCAAAATCTTTAGTATTACTTCTAGCTCTAGAAATAGTATAGAAATCTTTTCCTAGTGAAGTATCAACAACTGAGAATAACGTATTCATTTCTTGTTCTACTTTATCAATCTTAGATAGATCAAGTACTGATATTGTTATACCATTAACTTTAATACTCTTATAATAAGAAGTATAATAATCTACTATAGATTTACCTATAGTTACACCATCTGATTTAGTATTTACATCTCTTAAGAATGTATAATCCCAACCATAACCTGGTTCAGTTTCTTCACTTGATATAAAGATTTTAGCATAATCTTTCATTGCATTAGCAACTTCGACACTACTCATTAAGCATGCATCAAATCCAATTAATTCAAATTTAGTATCTTTAAATGATGAACTAGATATTGCTACTTTAATTTCATTTAATGTAAGCATATCTGTTCTACTAAATTCATCTAGTCCATATCCATAGATAGGTCCTCCACCATGATCCCAGAAAACTAAATCATAATTTTCAGACTTATAATTATCATGAACATAATTTAAGAACTTAGTTAAAGTAGAACTTTGGCCCATCTTAGCTTTACTAAATGATTTAACTTTATATATTCCATCTTCAGTTATATGATATATTCCATTATCTTCTGCAGATATTTCAGCAGTTTGCCATGTCTTAGCTCCTCCAGTAAATAGAAGTATATCAATATTTTCTAAATCATACTTAGAGTTAAGCATCTCTGCAATATCCATAGAAGCTGCACCATACTTACTTTCAAGATCTGATCCAACCATATAGATCATAACAGTTCTATTATTTTTATTACCTATTGGGAATCCAATATCAAGTCCTCCAGATAATACAAGCATTCCTCCAATAGCAGCACCAAACATTACAATTAGTACTATCAAAAGAAGTAACAAGCTTCCAACTCCACTCTTCTTAGGAGCTCTATAATTGCTGTTATATGTATTGTATGACTTTACATTATCTAGATTAACTGTCGTTTTATTAGCAATACTTGAATTAGCAAAAACCGTTGCTTTCATATCTTCTTTGCTATTTAATGCAGCATCAGCAAGATTAGCACCACACTTATTGCAAAACTTAGTATCTATTGCTATTTTATTTCCACATTTAGGGCAATATTTGCTTTCTTCTTCTTTTTCCATTTTATATCCACATGATCCACAAAACTTTACACCCTCTTCAAGAGTGTCACCACATTTTGGACATTCCATAATATCACCTACTATCATATTAATAATAACATAAACATAAAATAATTGGAAATAAAATAAGGAAAAATAATGACAACTAAACAGTAATAAGTGATATAATTAGACTAGGTGATGAAAATGGATAAAGAGAAAAAGACAAATAATGTAAACAATAAACCAAATAATAATAATAAACCAAAACCAAAGAAAAAATATAACAACAACAATAAACCAAATAATAAAAGTAATAATGTTAATAAGAATGTTAACAATAGTATAAATAAAAATGGGAATACTAACCCTAATAAAAAACCTAACAACAATCCTAATAAAAATGTTAATAATGGTGAAAAGAAAGTTATTAACAATAATATAAATAAGAATGAACAGGTAAATAAGGTTAATAAAGAGATACCTAAAGAGGTTAAACCAATTCCAGTACCTACTCCTACTCCAAAACCTGTAGTGATAGAAAAAGAAGAAACAATAGACGATGTAGATATTGTCTTTGAAACAAGGAAAATACCAAAAGAAGAAATATTAGAAACTCTTGAAAAAGAAAAGGATAAGGAAAAGGTTAAAGAAGAAGTTAAAGTACCTAAAAAGAAGAAAAAGAAATTAAGATTATCACTACGTGGATTAATAATTCTCTTACTTCTATTTATCCTTATAGATACAGTGTTTATTGCAACTGTCATAACATTATCAAATAAGAAGAAAGATAGAAATGAAGAAGACATCGTAGAAATAAAAGTTGATGATAATAAAGACAAAGACAAAGAAGAACCTAAAAAAGAACCAGAAAAGGTTCCAGAAAAGGAAAAAGTAAATATCGAAGATGAAAAATTAGAAAAGATTGGTTATGTAAATAGAACAATTACTTTCTTTAAAGAAGAAAATATAGATAGATATATAGCATTTAAAGAAAAGAATCCTAAATATAGCAATGAAGAAGTTGTCGTATATGTAAATATTGGTCTTGATAATGATTATTATACTAATATAGAAAAGAGTCCTTATGGAGGAACTAATAAAGTTCTAGCAAATAAATATTATGCACTTGATTCTTCTTATGAACCTAGTGATTTAACTGCTGTTAATTCTAAATACTCAAGCGGAACAAGAAAGCTTACTAAAGATGCTGCTGAAGCATTTAACAAGATGGCTAAGGCTGCTAAAAATGAAGGATATACAGTAAGAGCAGTATCAACTTACAGAAGTTATCTATATCAAAAAGATTTATATAATAAATATGTTAATAAAGATGGAAAAGCAAAAGCAGATACATATTCAGCTAGACCTGGACATTCAGAACATCAAACTGGTCTTGCAGTAGACGTCGATAATGGTAAAGAAATATATACTGACTTTGGAGAAACAAAAGAATTTGATTGGATGAAAGAAAACGCATATAAGTATGGATTCATCTTAAGATATACTAAAGATACTGAATGGATTACAGGATACAAAGATGAGCCATGGCATTATAGATATGTAGGATTAGAAATAGCAAAATACATTCATGAGAATCCAATGACATACGAAGAATACTTCGTAAGATTCTTAGATAAATAAAAAAAGATGATTTACTCATCTTTTTCTTTTGCTTCCTCTTCTTCAATAGTAAATGCATCTACTACATCTAAAGCATCTTTTACTTTATTAACAAATAGTGTGCATATCACATCTCCAATTTCTACTTTATCCCCAATTTCTTTATTAAGCATAACTCCTACTGAATGATCTATTTCATCATCGATAGTAAGTTTACCTGCTCCAAGCTTACAAGATACTTCACTAATTTTTAAAGCATCTATCTTAGTAATAACTCCTGCTTTTTCTGCAACTACTTCGATCTTGTTATCACTTATAACCATGTCATCGACATCTCCGCCTTGAGCTTCTACAAACTCTAAGAACTTTTGATAAGCAGCTCCTGACTCAAGTGCCTTAATAACTTCACTTCTAGCATCTATTATAGAAATACCTTTACCCATACTTACCATGTTACTAGCAATATCTAAACATAAATCATATAGATTGTTCTTTAAGTTACCTTCAAGTATCTCTACAGCTTCTCCAACTTCTAAAGCATTACCTACACATATTCCAAGTGGAGTATTCATATCACTTATTAAGCATCTAACTTCTTTATCATATTTACTACCAATTCTAATCATTAAATCTTTTAATAATTTAGCATCATTCTCATTCTTAAGAAGTGCTCCACTACCAACTTTGATATCTATTAATATCTTATCTGCTCCACTAGCTATCTTTTTACTCATAATACTTGTAGCAATTAGTGGAATAGATCCAACTGTACCAGTTACATCACGAAGTGAATATATTGCTTTATCAAGTGGAACTAAATTTTCAGTTTGACTACAAACAACCATTCCAACATCGTTTAGTTGTCTTAAGAACGCATCAAGATCTAAATTAACCTTAAATCCTGGAATACTTTCAAGTTTATCTATAGTACCTCCAGTATAACCAAGTCCTCTACCACTCATCTTAGGAACTTTAATTCCAAGACTTGCTACTATAGGTGCAACTATTAAAGTAGTTTTATCTCCAACTCCTCCAGTAGAATGTTTATCAACTTTAATTCCTTCTACTGCACTTAAATCTAATCTTTCTCCACTAGCTATAAAAATATCTGTTAAATCAAATGTCTCCCTATCACTCATTCCATTAATACAAATAGCCATTAATAATGAGCTCATTTGATAATCTTTTACTTCACCCTTAAGAAAAGCATTAAAAGCATAATCAAGTTCTTCAAAAGAAAGCTCTAAATTATTACGTTTTTTCTCAATAATATCTAATATATTCATAAACTAGCCTCCCTATTCTATATAAATTATAACATATATGAGTTATATTTATACCCATAAAATAAAAAAAAGTAAGTTCTAGACACTTACTTTTTTCTACTACTGGAATAAATTTTATTTTCTTTTTTATAAAGACCATATAGAACATCTAAAATTTGATCTTTACTGTAATTTGTATTATAAACTTTTGTTATTTCATACTCATCTTTTTCATCACGCCAAAGCTCAACATCAGCTTTATCTGGATCTTCAACATCTGTTGCTCTCAAAAAATAATTATCGTCTAAAAATAATATATCTGATATCATAGCATCCATAAGTGTATTATTAATAGCACTTATAGCTTTAGGATCCCAATCTTTCTTAGAAAGAAGTAATTTATATAATTCTCTCATAGTTCCTCCTATTATCTAATACAATTATAAATAAACATATATAATAAAATCAAGTTTCTTAATAATTAATATGTAAAATAATACCAATTGAAAAAGAGAAAAATATCTTTTCTCTTTTTTTATAGTGATGGTCTTTTATTATTTATTCTTCTTCTTTTTCTTTTCCACTTGTTAAAAAAGTAACTTTTTCTGCAATTATATCCATATAATATTTCTTTCCTTCTTTTTCATCTTCCACAACGTTACTTTGAATTCTTCCTTTAATTCCTACGATTGATCCTTTATTACAGTATTCAGCAGTATTCTTAGCAACAGAATCAAAAAGCACTACATCGATAAAATCAGTTTGGTATTCACCATTACTATCTTTAAAACTTCTTGGTATAGCAATAGTTATATAAGATACTTTTTTATTATTATCTTTCTCCATTACCGTGGGGTCACGAACAAGTCTTCCAACCAAAACTACCTGATTTAGTATATTAATCCCTCCTTTCAATGAGGTAATCTAACATACTTAAAAACTAACTGCAAACGCACAAAAACAGGTATTTTTAATAGAAATAAAACAAAAAATCTAAATTGATTAATATAAATAATAGAATTATCTAAATATTTATCGACAATTAATTAAATATTAACAAAATAAAAAAATCCACAATATTGTGGATTTTATGCTGTCTTACCTTTATTGAATGTCTCTTCACCAAAATCACTTGGCACACCTGCAATTACATAACCTAATTCTTCTTCAGAAAGTTCACCATCTTTGCTTTCCATTTTTTGAATATTTTCTTTTAAAGCTTTTAATTCTTCTGGTGACATTTTGTCAATTCCTGCAGATATTTTTTCAAGTTCTTCTTCACTTAACATACTTATTCTCCTTTATCTATAAATTTCTTTTCAATAATTGATTAAGTTCAACTGCATATTCCATAGGAAGTTCTTCTCTAAATCTTTCTATGAATCCTAAAATAATAAGTTCTGTTGCTTTCTCTTCTGGTATTCCCCTACTCATTAAATAGAATAGATTATCATCACTTATTCTTGAAACAGTTGCTTCATGTTCCAAACTGGAAGAAGTATTCTTACAACTATTTGTTGGATAAGCATCACTCTTAGAATCAGCATCTAATATTAATGAATCACATTTAACTATTGATTTACTATTAGTTGCTCCTTCTTTTATATCTACTTTACCACGATAACTAGCATTACCACCAAGTCTTGCAATACTCTTAGATATTATTGTACTTGTTGTATTCTTTCCAATATGAATCATTCTTGCTCCACTATCTTGTTGTTGTGCTTTAGTTGCAACGCTTATAGTAATACAAGTACCGCTTGAATTATCACCTTTAAGTATACATGCAGGATACTTCATAGTAACACCACTACCGATATTACCATCGATCCATTCCATGACACCATTTTCTTCAACTAGTGCTCTTTTAGTAACTAAATTAAGTACATTAGGAGCCCAGTTCTGAATAGTAGAATATCTACAACTACTATTCTTACCGACATATATTTCTACTATAGCAGCATGTAAACTAGAGTCACTATATGTAGGAGCAGTACATCCTTCTACATAATGTAAATGACTATTATCATCTACTATAATTAAACTTCTTTCGAATTGCCCCATAGATTTAGAATTAATTCTAAAATAACTTTGAAGTGGTCTATCTAGTGTAGTATTAGGAGGTATATAGATAAAACTACCTCCAGAGAAAACTGAACCATTTAAAGCAGCAAGTTTATTATCGCTAGCTTTAACTATCTTATCAAAGTATTTCTTTACTAGATCTGGATACTGTTTCATAGCCATCTCTATAGAAGTAAATATTACTTTCTTCTCTACTAGTTCCTCTATCATATTATGGTATATTACTTCACTTTCATCTTGAACTCCTATACCATCTAGATATTGTTCACTATCTATTACTCCTAAAGATTCAAATTCTTTCTTAACTTTAGGATTAATACAAGACCAACTACTATTTAATTTTTCTTTTTCATCTAAAGTTTTATAATAGATTACCTTATTAAAATCGAGATCAAATTTAGGTCCAAACTTTGGCATTTCTTGTTCTAAAAAAGATTTATAACTCTTTAGTCTAAAATCAAGAACCCACTTATCTTCGTTTTTAATTTCAGATATTTTTCTAATGTTTTCTTCGTTCAGTCCTTTAATCTCCATAATAAGTCCTTTCTATTTTTCTTCATCAACTATCTTCTTTATAGCTCTTATTGGTAATAGAGCACATTTCTTTCTTGAAGGTTGTTTATACACTTCATTATATATATTTAGTTCCCCTAATATATCTTCATCATAAGGAAGTTCATTTATCATTCTATCGAAATTATCGATAACAGCTTTAACTTCATCAAGTTTCTTTCCATGTAATTCTTTTGTCATTACACTAGCACAAGATGTACATATAGCACATGCTTCACCATCGAACTTGATATCATCTACAATTCCATCATTAATTAAAGCAGCTACATCAATATTATCTACGCAAGAATCATTTTTTGAATTAACTACTTTATACTTATCACTCTCTGGTATCCCTTTATTTTGAGGATTCTGATAATTATCTAGAATGATATCCCTCTTCATTTTACTATCCATATTAACACTCCCTTTTATTCTCTATACAACTGTATCAAGTATTCTATCTTGATTTTCTAATGCTTCTATAAGTTTATCTATTTCCTCTTTAGTATTATATAAATATAAACTTATTCTACATGTAGATTTATCAGTTATAACTTCATGTAACATTTTAGCACAGTGATTACCTGCCCTAATACATATTTTAAACTGATTTAAATATATTGCAACATCTTGGCTAAAATACTTACCTACGTTGAATAGTACTAAACCACTTTGTACATCTTTATTATATATCTTAATATTAGGTATTTTCACTAACTTATCTATTAGATATTTTCTAAGCTCTAACTCATGAGCATGTATCTTATCAAGACCAACACTTTCTAAATAATCTATTGCTGCTCCTAGTCCAATAGCACCTGCTATATTTTGAGTTCCTGCTTCAAATCTAGTAGGCACTTCTTTTAATTCATAGAATCCACTACTAGAAAAGTCTGCATTCATTCCTCCACCATATTGTAAAGGAACTAATCTTTCAAGTAATTCACTCTTGCCATAAAGAACTCCTATACCAGTAGGACCTAACATCTTATGAGCACTGAATCCTAAGAAATCTACATTGATCTTATTAACATCTAATTTAATATGTCCAATACTTTGAGTAGCATCTAATACAAATAAGATATTCTTTTCTCTACATATCTTACCTATTTCTTCTACATCTCTTATATCACCAATAGTATTAGATATATGAGCAATTGAAATAACCTTAGTATTATTAGTTATCTCATTAACTAAGTTTTTTACAGTAAGATTATTATCATTATCTAGTTCTGCATATTTTATCTTAAATCCAATTCTTTCACTTAATACCATCCAAGGAAGTAAGTTAGAAGCATGTTCTCCCTTATTAAGAATTACTTCATCATTTTCTTTAAGATAGTTTGCCATATATCCATAGACAACCATATTTAAGCTTTCAGTAGAACCACTAGTAAATACTATCTCACTAGCACTTTTTGCATTTATGAATTTGCTTACCTTTTCTCTAGCACCTTCATACTCTTCATCTACTTTTAAACTATTATCATAGTCTCCTCTATGAGCATTAGCAGTATATTTTGTATAATAATCAACTATTTTATTAACTACGCATTTAGGTTTCATAGTAGTAGCAGCATTATCTAAATAGATAAGTCCACTATCAAATATCTCAAAATCTTCTCTATTCAAAATATTCACCTCCTAAATGTTTTCTATCTTAGCTATAAATATATCTCTTTCTTTTTCTTCTAATTCCATATTATTAAGTAGGAATGCTTTTATAAGTAAACTAGTAGCATCCTTTTCATTGACACCTCTTGATTCTAGATAGAATAACTTATCGTCATCAAAAGATCCTATATAAGCAGCATGACTAGCTTCTATTAAAGAATTATCAACAATTAAATTTGGAAGTATAAAACTTTTTCCACAATTTAAGTTAATAATTTTATTATCTTGTCTTAGTTTAGTTTCATTAGCATGTCTAGTGATAACACCATCTACAATAAATTTAAATTCACCATCATTAACATTTATTGCGTGATTAACTACTTTGCTATTACAGTTCTCATAATCATGATTAATAGTAACTGTAAAACTATTATTACCATAATTAATAATACTATTATGAACATCAAGTACACTATCTACTTCATTCATATTAAATACAAACTTATCACATGAATCTTTAGAAAGCTTATTGATAATTACATTAGCATTCTTACCGATATTATACACTATATTATTATGTGTTCTATCTCCACAATCGAAGACTCTTAAACAAGTATTATCCGTAACATTTATTGTTAAGTTTCTTTCTACTTCCTCAAGTTCTATAACTATGATCATATCTGAATCGACTACAACTACATCACTATCAAAATCATTAGTTATAGTTAAATTATTCATTACTGTTCTCATCTAATGCCTTCTCGTAACCACTTTTTTCTATCTCGAAAGCTAGGTTGTAGTCCCCAGTTTTAACGATACTTCCACCAACCATCATATGAACATAATTTGGTTTTATATATTCAAGTATTCTAGGATAGTGAGTAATAATCAATACTGAAGTATCTTTATGTTCCTTTAAATACTTATTAATTGCTTTAGTACATATCTTTAAACTATCGATATCAAGTCCTGAATCAAGTTCATCAAGTATTACAAATTTAGGTTCTAGCATACACATTTGAAGAACTTCGTTTTTCTTTCTTTCTCCACCACTAGCACCAACATTTAAACTTCTATGTAACATTTCATCACTGATATCCAACTCTTTAGTTTTCTCAGTAACATTTTTAATAAACTCGTATAATCCAACTGGATTTTCTCTATTAGAATTAATAGCAGTTTTGATAAACTCAGTATTTTGAACTCCCTCTATACTTATTGGGCTTTGCATAGATAAGAATATACCAAGTCTTGCTCTTTCATCAGTACTAAGCTTAGTAATATCTGTACCATTGAAAGTTATAGTACCACTTTCAATAGAATAATGTTTATTACCCATAATTACTTTAGAAAGAGTACTTTTACCAGTACCATTAGGTCCCATTATTGCATGTATTTCACCTGGCTCTATATTTAAAGAAAAGTCCTTAAGAATTTTCTTATCATCTACTACTACATTTAATTTGTCTATATTTAGCATGTAATCACCTCTAAACATTACAATTATACCATAAAAATACATTTTTATTATTTAAATATTATATAAAATTTGATAATATAATCAATGTAAAGGAGATAAATATGAAAGACGATTGTATTTTTTGTAAAATCAATAAAAAAGAAATACCAAGTTATACCATCTATGAAGATGATGATTTTAGAGTATTTCTAGATATAAACCCAATTACTAATGGACATGTATTATTAGTACCTAAGAAACATATTGAGAATATGTTTGAACTAGATGACAAAATGATTGCTAAAATATATAAAACTGCTAAAAAAGTATATGATATTTTAAAAGAAAAGTTAAATATCGAAGGATATACATTAATTCAAAATAATGGTCATGGTCAAGATGTTAAACATTATCACTTACATTTAATTCCTAGATATGAACATGATGATGTTAAATATCTATCTAATGAAAAACAGCTAGTAAGTGTCGAAGATGTATTTGAACAAATAAAAAATTAATTGATTTCTCAATTAATTTTTTTTATAGTTTTTTAGCTTTCTCTATAGAATTATCTTTACTATAATCCTCACCTATTTCAAAAGCAATTTTTAAATTATTTAAAGTTGCTTCACTGAATTGATTATAGTTCATTTGAATATTGAAATTTCTTTTCTTAGCTTGTGCATAATAACTAGCTAATTTTAATATTTCCATATCTTTTTGTGCTTTTATAATATCGTTAGCTTCTTGTTTATTAAAACCGAAATGTAAGAATACTCTAGCTCCTTGTCTATTAATTTCATCTAACATAACACAAGAAGTAAATATATGCATTTTAAGCATCTCTTCACCAAGAATAGCAGCTTCTATTGGATCAAAATAATTATCAGGATTGTACTTATTAAAAGTTTCCATATCTCCTCTAAATAAAGCTCTAAGTGAATTACTTCTAGATATATTATTATTTACATGCTCAAGCATCTCTTCTTTATAACGACCTTTTTCACTATTTAAATACTTATCTGTAGCAAAAGTATGTATAGAATAATATAATTCTTCAAGTAATGAGTCAGGAGTATTTATTCTTCCATTTAATTTCATTCTCATATATAAATTTGCTACTATAAATGAAAAACTTAATCCTTCAGAACAATTTTCACCATAAAGGTTAGCAGCAAAATCCTCTAAAAATTCATTAAGTTTAATCATGTCTGGATCTTTAATACCCTTTAATATATCTCTTGCTATTCTATCAGTTTCATTACAAGTGTTATTATATGCTTCTTGCAAATATTTAACTAATTCATAATTTCCACTCTTAGTAGCTTCAAGTATTTTTCCTTGAATATATTTTTCTTTTCTAACTTTCTTTAGTCCTTGCTCAACTAATTTTTTATCAATTTCCATATTTGACCCCCCATTCAGATTTTATATATTACCACATTTATGCTTAAAAAACAATAAAATAATTGTCTATTTAAATATTATTTGATATTATATAAATGAACGTTTTTGAAAGGAGATATTATGAAAAAGATATTAATAAGTATGCTTCTAGTAGTACTTCTATTAACTGGATGTGGGAAAGTACCTAAACTAGCTAATGGACAAGATGCAGTTGTATCACTAGAAGGTGGTTCTATAAGTGTAGATGATTTATACACAGAAATGAAAAATAAATATGCATTAAACGTATTAATAAATATGATTGATACAAAAATATTAAATGAAAAGTATAAAGCATCTGAAGAAGAAACTAAATATATTGAACAAATGAAAGAACAAACTGAACTATATTACAATTACTTCTATAGTCAAGGCGGACAATATTCATCATATAGTCAATTCTTACTTGAACAATATGGAGTTTCTGATGCATCTGGATTAGATTCAGTATTTAGCTTAGATTTCAAGAGAAATAAAGCAGTTGAGGATTATGCTAAAACATTAGTTTCTGATGGAGATATTAATAAGTATTATGAAACTAAAGTTGTTGGAGATATGAAAGTAAGTCATATTTTAATAACTGTTAATACAAGTGATACAGCTACTGAAGAAGAACAAACTAAAGCTAAAGAAGAAGCATTAACTAAAGCTAAAGAAGTTATTACTAAATTAAATAATGGTGAAGATTTTGCTAAACTAGCTAAAGAATACTCAAAAGATTCAAGTGCTAACAATGGTGGAGATATCGGATACTTCAATGATGGTGATAATGAAGAAGCGTTCTTCGAAGCAGCTAAGAAGTTAAAAGTTGGAGAATATACTAAAGAACCAGTTGAAACTAAATATGGATATCATATTATTAAGTTAACAGATCAAAAAGAAAAACCAACACTAGATAGTAAAAAAGAAGAAATTAGAAAAACATTAGCAAAAGAAAAAGTTCAACAAGATTCAAATCTAAGTACTAAAGCATTAATAGAACTTAGAAAATCTAACAAGTTAACTATTGAAGATAAAGATTTAAGTAAACAATACGAAAATTATATCTACAATTATGAAAATTAATAAAAGTCAGTACATTATGTACTGACTTTTTTATGCAAAAAAAAAGGATTACTTTAGTAATCCTATTCTCTTATTAATTTCTTCTTTTCCAAGTACATGAAGTATTTCATATAAATCTGGAGTTTGACTTCTAGTTGTAATAGCTACTCTTATAACTGTAGCAACATCTGTAATACTTCCTTTATAATTTTCTGGATTTTCTTTATAATCCTTTAAGTTAGAAGCATATCCAAGTTTATCAGATAATTCTTTTAATCTTTCAAACCATGCATCGTGATCATCTTTTTCATCATAATAATTATTAAAGTATTCAGTTACTATTTCTTTAACTTCTTTCTTATCATTAATTACTTGATAATCATATTCTTTCTTTTCTTTATCAAATAATTCTGGGAACATATACCAAGATAGAGTTCTTATATCACTATACTTAGCATAGTCTTTTCTTGGTTTCTTCTTCTCTCTTTCAATATTTAATACATTTAATGTATAATCTTTATCCTTAGTTAATATCTTATATAAATCTTCATCAAATGTCTTAGCCCATTTAGTAGCTTCTTCATATAACTCGTCTTTAGTTAAATATGACATATATCCACGAGATAGATTAACTAACTTATTGTAATCAAATAATGGACTAGATCCTACTTTAGAGAATGAGAAATCAAAATCAGTAAGTGGACTTCTTGGATTAGCTTGTCTCCATGCTTCAAAACTAGTATTTGCAATTGTAATTAAATACTCTTGCATAGCATTAGCAGGGAATCCTTCTTTAGCATAATTCATTGCAGTGAAATCAACATCTTTTCTCTTACTAATCTTTCTCTTAGTACCATTTTCATCTACTATCATAACAAGTCCTAAATGTGCATATTTAGGTTGTTTAAATCCAAACATATTAAATAATTCAACATGTACTGGAATACTAGATAACCAGTCTTCTCCTCTTAGTACATGAGTAGTATGCATTAAATGGTCATCTACTAAATGTGCAAAATGATATACTGGAATACCATCACTCTTAATAAGAATTATATCTATATCATTTTCAGGGAATACTACTTCACCTTTAACTAAATCTTTAAATTTAAATTTCTTATTAAAGTCTCCTCTAGATTTTAATCTAATAGTATAAGGAACACCAGCTTTAATCTTCTCTGCTCTTTCTTCATTAGTAAGATTTCTACATTTAGCAAAATCTCCATAATAACCTATTCTAAGCTTATTATTTCTTTGGAATTCTCTTACTTCATCAAGTTCTTCTCCAGTACAGAAACATGGGTATGCTAAATCATTTTCTATCATATGTTTAGCAAATACATCATATATTCCTTTTCTTTGACTTTGAACATAAGGACCATAATCACCTTTTTGTTCAGTTGGAGAAATAACTCCTTCATTATATTCAATCCCAAGAGCATTAATAGAATTAACAATATTAGTAATTCCACCTTCTACTTCTCTTTTTTGATCAGTATCTTCTATTCTTAAATAGAATACTCCACCAGTCTTCTTAGGTAAGAAGCTTTCAATAAAACAAGAAAGCATATTTCCCATATGAACGAATCCAGTAGGACTAGGTGCATATCTACTTACTATTGCTCCTTCTTTTAATTTTCTTTCAGGATACTTCTTTTCTAAGTCTTCAATAGTTTCCTTTACATTAGGATACATTAAATCTGCTAATTCTTTATTAGTCATAAAATCACCTCTTATTTGGTTGCATACATATTATACAACATTTATTCAAAAGAACCAAAGCCTTTTTGATACATCTTTTGTTTAATTTTTAATTCTAATTCAGTACCACTATATTTTCTTGATAACTTCTTATAAAGTTTATCATATTCTTTTCTAGCTAAATCTTTATCATCATCTAAATCTTTACTATTAACTATCTCTATAGATAAACCTTTACTATATCCATTATTACTTAAATAATTGATTATTTTATTTTTAAGTTCAAAATTACTTTTATTATGATTACTCTTAATAAGTTTATCCGCTATTTTATTAATCTTCTCTACTTCTATCTTTTTAGTAAAAACATCTATATTATCATTAATTATATCTTCACTTATACCTAAAGAAACAAGTTCATTTCTAACTTTATCAGGTCCATCCATAGATAGATTAATCTTATCGTTAATAAACATACTAGCAAATCTCTTATCATCGATATATCCTTCTTTTTTAAGTGAATCAATAACTATATCGATAATATCTTTATTAACACCCTTCTTAGATAAGTGCTCTCTCATTTCTTTTTCACTTCTAAATCTAATAGTAATATACTTAAGTGCTACAGTTTTAGCAGTATAGTTAAGATTTTCTTCTTCTATTTGTTCCCTTAATTCATCACTAATAGTTTTATTAAGTAAAAGGCCATACTTAAGTATCAAATCTTCATGTACTAGAATAATATCATTATCCTCAAGTAAAAGACTATACATACCATCTTTTTTCTTTGTAAATTTAATAATATTCATTTACACCACCTATAGAAATTATAACATATAAAAAGGAACATTTCGTTCCTTTTAACAAATCATAATAATCTATATATATTATAATCCAGATATTTCTGCTTTTAAATCATTTAATTGGTCATTAGAATTTTGAAGAAGTGACGAACTATTAGCCTCATTTTCAAGAGTTTGAGTAATATAATTAGTCATTTCTGTAATTAATTCATTTACAGAACTATCAATACTAGTACCAATTGCTGAATATGTTTCAGATATTTGTGACCATTGTCCAGCAAGGGATCCACTTCCTGCTCTAACTAGAGAAGAAATAGATGAAGTAATTGAACTTAATTCAGCAGTTCTTTTAAGAATGTCTGCTATTTGTGCATTAAGAATCGCTGTTGTTCCAGTTAAGGAAGCAGCTGAAAAGTTATTTGCCATAATTTCTCACCATCCTTATTACTATGATCCACTACCAGCTGGTACTGGAGCCTCTTGATTGAGTTTAGCTTTTTCTCTATTAGCTTGTGCTTGTTGATCTAAAAATCTATTAGTAGTATTTACTACTCCACCAGTGCTATCACAAGCTTTATTAGCTATTTCTATAATTCTTCTTATTTTATCATCACATCTTTTACCAATATCTGTACCGTCTTTAAATTTTTGAAAGTTTTCATCTTTTTGTATTTGTACTTCCAATGCACGTAAGGCGTACAATAAATCATTTTTTGACTTTTGCATACGTTCTAGTTCACTTCTAGTTCGTGAAATTCCATTATCTGTTAATCCCATTTAAAATAACCTCCCTACTTAATATTTCCAAGCGCTTGAAGCTCAGATAAGTATGAACTAAATTGATCTCCATATCCTTTTAATTCATTAGTTAATAATACTTCATTATCAATTGTAGATTCAGCATATTTATTTAGCCATGATGATAATTCAGCTCTTATTTCTTGACATTTAGTAAATATTACATTAGATACTTCACCTAATGAAGAAACTACACTTGAAATATTACTGTCTTCTGATACAATTTGCGCTGATATTTGATTACAAATTGAAGCCATTGCTGGGAATGACGCAATTGATTTTTCATATCCATCTATTGCTGCTGATACAGTTGCTCTATACTCTGCAATATCAAAACTCGAATCATAACTTCCGTCCGCTCCATATGGTCCTGTCTTTGGTGGTTCTTCTATTATTGGTTCACCATCTGCTGATCTAGGGAAACCATCTGTTGGTGGATATGTTGGTGGTGGAGCTGGTTCTGTTGGAATTGGCGTTGGTGGTATTGGCGTTGGTGTTATTGGTGGAACAGGTGTTGGTTCTGAAACACTTTCTCCTCCAGATTTATATGATGGATCTGGCATTGGTGGTGTATGTACACATGGCTCACCAGTTCCAGGCTGTCCTGGTATAGGAGGAGTTGGTTGTGGCACTGGTCCATATTCTTCACCTACAGGTGTATATGTTGGCTCTGGTATTGGGTTTACTGGTCCTGATGGTGGTGTACTTCCTCCTGATCCACTACTTCCCATTCCTAATCCAGGTCCTCCAGGCGTATATGTTGGCTCTGGTATTGGTTTTGCTGGTAATGTTGGTGGTGGATTTCCTCCTGAACCACTACTTCCCATTCCTGATCTAGGTCCTCCAGGTGTATATGTTGGCTCTGGTATTGGTTTTGCTGGTAATGTTGGTGGTGGATTTCCTCCTGAACCACTACTTCCCATTCCTGATCTAGGTCCTCCAGGTGTATATGTTGGCTCTGGTATTGGTTTTGCTGGTA
>JAEEGL011649406.1_pt1 | contig 32538 bp, 15 predicted proteins | sample 9134231 | NCBI WGS metagenome assembly JAEEGL01 (sample SAMN16246548, study PRJNA631951) | gut metagenome | biome: gut microbiome; feature: rumen; material: fiber-attached | host: Bos | place: Iran: Karaj | collected 2018-10
GTGGTATAATCCGTCGATACCGTCTCGGGATTGTTGTTGATCACGATGGCTTCGTAGCCCAGCTCGTGGATCGTCTTTACCGCATGGACTGTGGAATAGTCAAATTCCACGCCCTGCCCGATCCTGATCGGACCGGAGCCGAGAACGATGATCTTTTTACTGTCCGATACGATGGACTCATTTTCTTCTTCATAGGTCGAGTAGAAATAAGGCACATAGCTTTCAAACTCGCTTGCGCAGGTATCGATCATCTTGTACACGGGACGGAGACCGTACTCCTTACGGAGCATGCGGATCTCCTCTCCGCTCTTTCCCGTGAGCTCTGCAATGTAGCTGTCGGAAAAGCCCATGCGCTTCGCCTCGTATAAAAGATCTTTCGTAAGCTCCGCGCCTTCCAGCTTCTTCTCAAAATCCACGATCCTTTTGATCGCATCCAGGAAGAACATGTCGATCCCCGTCCTGTGGTAGATCACATGCTCGTCCGCGCCCAGCCATAAAAGCTCAGAGATCGCATAGATCCGGTCGTCGGTTCCCTCACGGATATAATCAAGAAGCTTCTCCCTTGCTTCCGCCTTCGCCTCTTCACCTTCTTTATCCGAGAGATTCTTTATGTCAAATTTCTCCAGATGGATATGGTTCTTTCCGTCTTCCAATGAACGCACGGCCTTTAAGAGGCTTTCCTCCAGCGTGCGCCCCACACTCATGGTCTCGCCGGTGGCCTTCATCTGCGTGGACAGGACATTTACGCCGCCGCTCACTGCCGCTTCCCTTCCTTCCTGCGGTTCCGGGAATTTGTCAAAAGGAAAACGCGGCATCTTCGTCACCACATAGTCCAGAGCCGGCTCAAAGCAGGCCGGCGTATTCGCCAGCCGTATCTCGTCCAGGTTCATGCCCACGGCGATCTTTGCCGAAACCCTTGCGATGGGATAGCCGCTGGCCTTGGACGCCAGAGCCGAGGAGCGGGATACGCGCGGGTTCACTTCGATCACATAATAATCAAAGGATTCGGGATCCAGTGCAAACTGCACATTGCAGCCGCCCTTGACCTTCAGCGCACGTATGATGCGCAGGGCGCTGTCGCGGAGCATATGGTATTCCTTATTTGTGAGGGTCTGGCTCGGCGCCACCACGATGGAATCGCCGGTGTGTATCCCGACCGGATCCAGATTTTCCATATTACAGACTGTGATCGCGGTGTCGTTCGCATCCCGGATCACTTCGTACTCGATCTCCTTATAGCCCTTGATACTCTTTTCCACCAGCACCTGGTGCACCGGTGAAAGAGAAAGCGCTGTCTTCATGCGTACGCGCATCTCTTCCGCGTTATAGGCAAAGCCGCCGCCGGTTCCGCCCAGCGTAAATGCAGGACGCAGGATCACGGGATAACCGATGCTCTCGGCCGCTGCCAGACCTTCGTCCATGCTCTCGGCGATCATCGAAGGCACCACCGGCTCGCCCAGCTCCTCGCAGAGCTCCTTGAAACGCTCGCGGTCTTCCGCCCTGCGTATGCTGTCCGCGTCGGTTCCCAGCAGTTCGATCTCACATTCCTCCAGCACGCCCTTATCATAAAGCTGCAGGGAAAGGTTCAGCCCCGTCTGCCCGCCGATGCCCGGAACGATGGCGTCCGGCCGTTCATAGCGGCAGATCCTCGCCATGTATTCCAGGGTCAGCGGTTCCATATATACTTTGTCCGCGATAGCCGTATCCGTCATGATCGTCGCCGGATTTGAATTGGCCAGGATCACTTCGTAGCCTTCTTCTTTCAATGCCAGGCAGGCCTGTGTGCCCGCATAGTCAAATTCCGCCGCCTGTCCGATCACGATCGGCCCGGAGCCGATGACCAGGACTTTTTTTATATCTGTACGTTTCGGCATTCTTACTTACCTCCCATCAGCTGTACAAAACGCTCAAAAAGATATGCGGAATCCTGGGGCCCCGGAGCGCTCTCCGGATGATACTGTACCGAGAACACCTTATCCTCCGCATGCTCGATCCCTTCCACCGTACCGTCCAGCACATTGGTATGCGTGACCGTAAGCCCCGTTCCCGCAAGGCTCTTTTCGTCAACGGCGTAACTGTGGTTCTGGCTGGTGATCTCGATCTTTCCGCTTTTGTTTTCCCGGACGGGGTGGTTCCCGCCGCGGTGTCCGAATTTGAGCTTGTAGGTCTTCGCTCCGTAGGACAGGGCGATCAGCTGATGTCCCAGACAGATCCCGAAGACCGGCAGCTTTCCGCGCAGCTCCCTTAAGGTTTCGATCACCTCGGGCACATCCGTCGGATCTCCGGGGCCGTTGGAAACAAAGACCCCGTCCGGATTGAGACTCAGGATCTCTGCACTTGACGTATCATAAGGCACGACCGTCACGTTGCATTTATTTCTGTTCAGCATCCTGACGATATTGGCTTTCATGCCGCAGTCAATCGCCACCACATGGAAGCGGGGATTGGAAGTGCGGCTGTAATGCTTCTTCGGGCTGCTCACGCGCGCCACCGCATCATGGGGCACCGGCGTCTCCGCGATACGGCGCAGTCCTTCTTCAAGCGGCACATCCGCCGCCGTGAGCAGTCCGCGCCGCGAGCCCAGATCCCGTATGCTGCGCACCAGCTTTCTGGTATCCACGCCCTCAAGTCCCGGCACATCCGCATCCGCCATCAGTTCCGACAGCGATCTGGTCGCGCGGAAATTGGAGGGGTTCTCATTCAGATCCCGTACGATCAGCGCAGAGGGCGTTACCCCTCTGCTCTCAAAATCCTCATCCGTCACTCCGTAATTGCCGATCAGCGGATAGCTCATCACGATCCCCTGATCCGTATAGGAGGGATCGGAGACGATCTCCTGATATCCCGCCATGGACGTGTTGAACACGATCTCGAAGACCGCGTCTTTTTCACTGCCGAAGCCTGTCCCGTAATACTCGCTGCCATCCTCCAGGATCAGCTTTCTCCTATCTGCCATTTTTCTCCTCCCGGATCTCTCCGTTTACTACCGGCGGCCACTCCGCCGCCCGGCCCGTTCATCCTGCCGCCATGCCGCTTCCGGCCTGTCCGCTGCTGTTCAGCGGCCTGCCGGCCACCGAAGGTAAGCTGCCTGCCGCCTTAAAGCTTAAACCTGTTCCGATCCCTTCTTTAACGCCGCCTCCGCAAAAGCGCGGAATAAGGGATGCGGCCGGTTCGGACGTGACTTGAACTCGGGATGGTACTGCACGCCCAGAAAGAACGGATGCTCCTTAAGCTCCACGGTCTCTACCAGCCTTCCGTCGGGCGAAAGCCCCGAAATGACCAGCCCGGCCTTTGTCAGCACTTCACGGTAATCATTATTGAACTCGTAGCGGTGCCGGTGCCGCTCGCTGATCTCTTCCGCATCATAGCAGCGCTCCATGAGCGTCCCCTTCTGTATGCGGCAGGGATAGCTGCCCAGCCGGAGCGTCCCGCCTTTGTCGATATTATCCGACTGTCCGGGCATAAAATCAATAACCCTGTGATCGGATGCGTCATGAAATTCTCCGGAGCAGGCGTCGCTGATCCCCGCAACGCCTCTCGCAAACTCGATCACGGCGATCTGCATCCCCAGGCAGATGCCGAAATAAGGGATCTTTTCCTCCCTCGCATAACGCGCGGCCAGGATCATACCCTCGATGCCGCGGTCGCCGAAACCGCCGGGCACGATGATGCCGGATACTTTTTTAAGACGCTCCCGGTAGTTGCTTTCGTCCATCTCCTCCGAATCGATCCAGTCGATACTCACATGGGAATCCAGCGCAAAGCCCGCATGCGCCAGGGCTTCCGCTATGGAAAGATAGGCGTCGTGAAGCTGTACGTATTTCCCGACAAGGCCGATACATATCTCCTTATCACGGCCTTTGATCTTCCTTACCAGTTCTTTCCATTCCTTCAGATCCGGCTCCGGCGCGTCGATCCCCAGTTCCCGCAGGACCACCTCGGAAAACCTTCCCTGCTCAAGCATGAGCGGCGCCTCGTAGAGGCTTTCCAGCGTGCGGTTTTCGATCACGCAGTCCTTCGGAACGTTGCAGAACATCGAGATCTTTTCAAAGATGCTCGCTTCCAGCGGCTCGTTGCAGCGCAGCACGATGATATCGGGATTGATCCCCATCCCCTGCAGTTCCTTTACCGAATGCTGTGTCGGTTTTGATTTGTGCTCGCAGGATCCGTGCAGATAAGGCACGAGCGTCACATGGATAAAAAGACTGTTGCCCCGCCCGCATTCCAGCGAGATCTGCCGCGCGGCCTCAAGAAAGGGCTGGGATTCGATGTCGCCGATGGTACCTCCGATCTCGGTGATCACCACATCCGCGTCCGTCTCTTTCCCCGCCCTGTATACAAATTCCTTGATCTCGTTTGTGATATGGGGGATCACCTGCACCGTGCTTCCCAGGTATTCCCCGCGTCTTTCCTTGTTGAGTACATTCCAGTAGACCTTTCCGGAGGTCAGGTTGGAATACTTCGTCAGGTCCTCATCGATGAAGCGTTCATAATGCCCCAGGTCCAGATCCGTCTCCGCACCGTCCTCCGTCACATATACTTCGCCGTGCTGATAGGGGCTCATGGTCCCCGGATCCACATTGATATAGGGATCCAGTTTCTGGGCCGCCACCTTCAGCCCCCTCGCTTTTAAAAGCCTTCCCAGCGAGGCTGCCGTGATCCCCTTTCCCAGACCGGAGACCACACCGCCTGTCACAAAGATATACTTAGCCATACAACACCCCCTACAGATATGAATATCCCATCAATGCTTCATCCACAGCCTTGGCGGCCTCCCTGCCCTCATGGATCGCCCATACCACCAGAGACTGGCCGCGGTGCATATCGCCTGCGGTAAAGACGCCCGGGACGCTGCTCGCATATTTTCCCGCTTCCGTCTTAACATTCGTCCTTCCGTCCGTTTCCACGCCGAAAGCCTCCGTTACATACTTCTGACTGCCCAGAAAACCTGCGGCGATCAGTACCAGATCGCAGGGCACGGTCTTTTCGCTGCCCTCCACGGGTACCATCATCATGCGGCCGCTCTTCGGATCCTTCTCCCCTTTCAGCTTTACCAGGACCGCCTGCTTTACCCTTCCCTTCTTATCCTTCACAAATTCCTTCACCGTCGTCTGATACACGCGCGGATCCTGTCCGAACACTTCGATCGCCTCTTCCTGTCCGTAATCGGTCTTTAAGATCCTGGGCCATTCGGGCCAGGGATTGCTCGCGGCTCTCTCCGCGGGCGGGCAGGGCATCATCTCCAGCTGTGTTACCGATGCGGCCTGCAGACGGATCGCCGTTCCCACGCAGTCGTTTCCGGTATCCCCGCCGCCGATGACGATCACATGTTTATCCTTTGCCAGCTCATAGGGCGGCTCCTCGAAATCACTGTCCAGAAGCTGTTTGGTGACACGTCCCAGAAAATCCACCGCAAAGAAGATCCCTTCCGCATCCCTGCCGGGCACATTGATATCTCTCGGATTCGACGCGCCGCAGCAGAGCAGCACCGCATCAAATTCCTTCTTCAGTTCTTCCGCGGAGATGTCCGCTCCGACGTTCACGCCCGTTTTGAAAACGACGCCCTCCTCTTCCATGATCTTTATCCGCCGGTCGATCACCGACTTGTCCAGCTTCATATTGGGTATGCCGTAACGCAGAAGACCGCCGATGCGGTCACTGCGCTCAAACACCGTGACCAGATGCCCCCGCCGGTTCAGCTGCTGCGCGGCCGCCAGGCCGGAAGGGCCGCTTCCCACGACCGCCACCTTTTTCCCGCTGCGCACGAGAGGGATCACCGGCCTGACCCAGCCCTCCTGATAGGCGGTCTCAATGATGGCTTTTTCATTTTCCTTGGTCGATACCGGCTCCCCGTTCAGATTGCAGGTGCAGGCCGCTTCACACAGCGCCGGGCAGACCCTGCAGGTAAATTCCGGAAACGAATGCGTCTTGGAAAGGCGCAGATAAGCCTGCTTCATATTTCCGGTATATACCAGATCATTGGTCTCCGGGACCAGATTGTGCAGGGGACAGCCGCTTGCCATGCCCGCAAGCATCCCGCCGTACTGGCAGAACGGTACGCCGCAGGACATGCAGCGCGCAGCCTGCTTTCTCTGCTTTTCCATATTTAGTCTTCCGTGAAATTCCGAAAAGTTCTGTATCCTCTCTTTAACGGGTACCACCTTTCCGTCTTCCCGTTCGTATTCCATAAAACCCGTTGCTTTTCCCATCTTTTCCTCCGATCCGGAAAGCCCCGCTCCGGCAGGAACTTTCCTTATGCAAAACTCTCTTCCGCTCAGCCGTGCAGCTGCATAAATGCCTCCATCTGCGCCTGTTCCGCAGGGTATCCCTTTTCCTCCAGGGATGCGCTGAGAGATATGATCTTCTTGTATTCCTTCGGGATCACTTTCTTGAAATGCGGGAGCATCTCTTCAAAATGCTCCAGGACCCTCTTTCCGATCTCCGAGCCTGTCGCCGCGACATGCGCTTCGATCAGCTCCTTCAGTTCATGGCGGTCGTATTTATTCTCCACTTTCTCGAGGAGGATCAGTTCCTTGTTCAGGTTCCTGTACAGAACGTTTTCCTCATCCAGCACGTAGGCCACGCCGCCGCTCATACCTGCCGCAAAGTTCTTTCCGGTATGACCGAGTACGACCACACGTCCGCCGGTCATGTATTCGCAGCCGTGTTCACCCACTCCTTCCACGACCGCGCTGGCACCGGAATTGCGTACCGCAAAGCGTTCGCCCGCAACACCTCCGATATAGGCGGTTCCGGAGGTAGCGCCGTACAGCGCCACATTTCCGACGATCACATTTTCCTCCGCTTTGTAAGAAGCGTTTGCGGGGATCTTTGCGATCAGCTTGCCGCCCGATAAACCTTTTCCGAAGTAATCATTGCTGTCTCCGCTCAGCTCAAGGGTAAGCCCCGCCGGGATGAACGCGCCGAAACTCTGTCCTCCGGCACCGCTGCAGTGCACCACGATGCTGTCCTCCGGCAGGCCGTCCTTATGCGCGCGTGTGATCTCGCTTCCGAGTATCGTACCGAAAGCCCGGTCGGTATTGGATACCGTAAGCTGCAGCTCCGTATGCTCCCCGGATTCGATCGCCTTTTTGCACTTCTTAAGGAGCAGGCTCATGTCCTTGGTCTTCTCAAGCTCAAAGTCGTATACCGCTTTCGGATCGAATACGGATCTGTCCGCAGCTCCCTTTGCAAGGACCTCTTTCAGATCGACCTGACCGGCATGCACCTTGAGTCCCGTGCTCACCTGCTTAAGCAGATCGGTCCGGCCCACCAGCTCCTCCACTTTCCGCACGCCCAGTTTTGCCATATATTCCCGCATCTCTTCCGCGATAAAGAGCATGAAGTTTTCCACGTATTCCGGCTTTCCCCGGAAGCGTTTCCGCAGTTCCGGATTCTGGGTCGCCACGCCCACCGGGCAGGTATCCAGATTGCATACGCGCATCATCACGCAGCCCATCGTCACCAGCGGGGCGGTCGCAAAGCCGAATTCCTCCGCTCCGAGCAGCGCCGCGATGATCACGTCACGTCCGCTCATCAGTTTTCCGTCGGCTTCGATACGCACGCGCTTACGCAGTCCGTTCTGGAGAAGCGTCTGATGCGCCTCCGCGATCCCGAGCTCCCAGGGAAGCCCCGCATGATGAATGGAAGATCTGGGCGCCGCGCCGGTCCCGCCGTCATAACCCGAGATCAGGATCACCTGCGCGCCGGCTTTTGCAACGCCGGCCGCAATGGTCCCCACGCCGGCTTCCGAAACCAGCTTGACAGAGATATCCGCCTTACGGTTTGCGCATTTCAGATCATAGATCAGCTGCGCGAGGTCTTCGATCGAATAGATATCATGATGGGGCGGCGGCGAGATCAGCGACACACCCGGCGTCGAATGTCTCGTCTTTGCGATCCAGGGATAGACCTTCTTTCCGGGCAGATGCCCGCCTTCTCCTGGCTTTGCGCCCTGCGCCATCTTGATCTGGATCTCCCTTGCGGAGACCAGGTAGGAACTGGTCACGCCGAAGCGTCCGCTGGCCACCTGCTTGATCGCCGAGCAGCGGTCGTTTTCGCTTCCCGCGGAAGCGATACGTTCATCACTCTCACCGCCTTCGCCGGTATTGGACTTGCCGTGCAGGTGATTCATCGCGATGGCCAGGGTCTCATGGGCCTCCTGCGAGATTGAGCCGTAGGACATGGCACCGGTCTTGAAACGCTTAACGATCTCGCTCGCGGGCTCCACCTCCTCCAGCGGGATCGCCTTTTCCGGATAGGCAAAATCCAGAAGCCCGCGCAGATTCCCGTAGTTTTCCGCATCCACGCGCGCCGTATACTCCTTGAACTTTTCGTAGCTGCCCGCATGGGTCGATAACTGCAGCAGGTGTATCGTTGCCGGATTGTAACGATGCTGCTCGCCCTGGCTGCGCATCTTGTGCGCGCCGATGGAATCCAGGGTCAGATCCGTATAAAGTCCCAGCGGATCGAAAGCCTCGGAATGCAGCCGGTCTACGGTCTTTTCGATGTCTTCGATCGTGATGCCGCCCACACGGCTGATCGTTGTTCCGAAATAGCGGTCGATCACTTTCCTTGAAATACCCACTGCTTCAAAGATCCTCGAACCCTGATAGGACTGTATCGTCGAGATCCCCATCTTGGACGCGATCTTGACGATCCCGGAAAGCACGGCGTGATCGTAATCCTCCACGGCTGCGTAATAATCCTTATCCAGCATGTTATTTTCGATCAGTTCGTGGATCGTATCCAGCGCAAGGTAAGGATTGATCGCACTTGCGCCAAAACCCAGAAGCGTTGCAAAATGATGCACCTCTCTCGGTTCGCCGGATTCCAGGATGATCGCGACCGAGGTGCGTCTCTTGGTCTGCACGAGATGCTGGTGCACGGCCGATACTGCAAGTAGCGAAGGGATCGCCATATGATTCTCATCCACGCCGCGGTCCGAAAGGATCAGCAGATTGGCTCCCTCTTTATACGCCTTATCTACCTCCACAAAAAGATGCTCGATGGCTCTCTCCAGTCTTGTACTCTTGTAATACAGGATGGGAACGACCGCAGCGCGGAAGCCTTCATGATCGATGCTTTTGATCTTCAGAAGGTCCGTATCCGTCAGGATCGGATTGTTGATCTTGAGCACATGGCAGTTTTCTTCTCCGGGTTCAAGGAGATTCCCGTCTTTTCCGACATATACGGTGGTCGCCGTAACGATCTCTTCACGGATCGCATCGATCGGCGGATTGGTCACCTGTGCGAACATCTGCTTGAAATAATCAAACAAAGGCCGGTCTTCGCCGGAAAGCACGGCAAGCGGCGTATCGCAGCCCATAGCACCGATCCCTTCCGCGCCGTTCAGTGCCATGTTCAGGATCGAGGTGCGGTACTGCTCATAGGTATAACCGAATGCTTTCTGAAGCCTTGCACGCTCTTCCGCGCCGTATTCCACCGGCTTGTGATTCGGGATATGAAGATCCTTCAGCTGTACGAGATTGGAATCCAGCCACTCGCCGTAAGGATATGCATGTGCATAATGTTCCTTCAGCTCGTGATCGTCGATCACGCGGCCGGCCACGGTATCCACCATCAGAAGCTTGCCCGGATGCAGGCGTTCCTTCAGTACCACATGCTCTTCTCTGATCGGAAGCACGCCCACTTCCGAGGAAAGGATCAGCATGTCATCATCCGTGATGTAATAGCGGGAAGGTCTCAGGCCGTTGCGGTCCAGGATCGCCCCCATGATATCGCCGTCCGAAAAGACGATGGATGCAGGTCCGTCCCAGGGCTCCATCATCGTTGCATAATATTGATAGAAATCACGGATCTCCTGCGAGATCGTATCGTTGTTTGCCCAGGGTTCCGGGATGCAGATCATGGCCGCAAGCGGCAGTTCCATTCCGCTCATCACCAGGAATTCCAGGGTGTTATCCAGCATGGAGGAATCCGAACCGTCGCGGTTTACCACCGGCAGCACCTTATGAAGGTCGTCGCGCAGATGCGGTGACGCCATGTTTTCTTCTCTCGCGAGCATCTTGTCCGCATTCCCGCGGATCGTGTTGATCTCGCCGTTATGCACGATAAAGCGGTTGGGATGCGCACGCTCCCAGCTGGGATTCGTATTGGTCGAAAAACGGGAATGCACTACGGCGATCGCCGCTTCATAGTCCGCATCCTGCAGATCTTCAAAGAAAGTGCGGAGCTGCCCCACCAGAAACATTCCTTTATATACGATGGTACGGCTGCTCATGGAAACCACATAGGTATTATCGTTACTCTGTTCAAATTCCCTTCTGGCAATATAGAGCTTACGGTCAAAGTCAAGGCCCTTTTCCGTGTCCTCCGGCCGTTCGATGAAGGCCTGGCAGATATAAGGCATGCAGTCCAGAGCCCTCTGCCCAAGAACTTTCGAGCACACCGGAACCTCACGCCAGCCGAGAAGCTTCAGGCCCTCTTTCTTCAGGATCACCTCAAACATCTTTTTTGCCTGCGCCCGTTGTAATTCCTGCTGCGGAAAGAAGAGCTGGGCGATACCGTAATCCCTCTCATCGCCGAGCGCGATCCCGCTGTGTGCCTTAAAAAACTTATGGGAGATCTGCAGAAGGATCCCTACACCGTCGCCCGTTTTTCCTTCCGCATCCTTACCGGCACGGTGTTCCAGGTTTTCCACGATCTTCAGCGCATCCTCAACGACCGCGTGGCTCTTTACGCCTTTGATGCTGACTACCGCACCGATCCCGCAGTTGTCATGCTCAAATTCCGGCCGGTACAGCCCTTTGCCGCGGACTTTTTCCATAATCCCCTTCATTTCCGTATTCCTCCTTCGATCGCCTAAAAAAGCGAAAATGCCCCGGAGATCATCCGGAGCACCCTTGCTCAAATACACATATTCTGTTCAACAAAACGAAAAAGCGTCCCGAAGAAAGCCTCCGGAACGCCTTTGTTCCCAACGAAAATTATATTACGCGCTGCTTCCGGATTTGTCAAGCATTTTTACAGCAGCAGATTTCATGTATCAATGAGAAGCGTCCCCCTTTGACACACGAGCGGCTCAGACAGTTTCAAATCGCTCCTTTTCCGAATGTTCGGAAACATAGGTGGGATAATCCCCGTTGAAACAGGCCGCACAGACTTTCCCCTCATCACCGGCCAGACGCATCACATTTTTCACGGACAGAAAACCCAGGCTGTCGACATCGATCATCTCCGCGATCTCTTCCACGCTGTGCCCGTTCGCGATCAGGCTGTTCTTCGAATCGATATCCGTTCCGTAATAACAGGGATAGAGAAAAGGCGGTGCGGAGATCCTCATGTGTACTTCCTTCGCTCCTGCAGCACGGATCAGTTTCACGATATAGGCACTGGTCGTTCCGCGCACGATGGAATCGTCGATCAGAACGATGCGCTTCCCCCTGAGCGCCGAAGCTATGGTGTTAAGCTTCTGCCGTACCAGGTCTTTTCTGAGCGACTGATCGGGTGCGATGAAGGTGCGGCCGATATACTTGTTCTTGACCAGTCCCACTCCGTAAGGGATCCCGGATTCCTCCGCATATCCCAGCGCTGCGTCAATGCCGGAATCGGGTACGCCGATCACCACATCCGCATCTACGGGATGCTCCTGCGCAAGAAAGGTCCCGGCTCTTTTTCGGGCACTGTGTACACTCACATCCTCGATCACCGAATCGGGCCTTGCGAAATAGATATATTCGAATACACAGATACGCCTTTCCTTCTTCCCGCTGCAGGTAAGTATACTGCGGATGCCATCTTCATCCGCGATCATGATCTCTCCGGGTTCGAGTTCGCGGATATGCCGGGCCCCCACGGCGTCCAGTGCGCAGCTCTCCGACGCAAAGACACAGCTTCCGTCCTCCGTCTTTCCGTAACAGAGCGGCCGCAGCCCCAGCGGATCCCTTACCGCCAGAAGCTTTGCGGGAGACATCATCACCAGGGAATACGCCCCCTGAAGCTCTGTCATGGTCTTTTCCACCGCCGCTTCGATCGACGGCGTCTGAAGACGGTTTCTCGTGATCAGGTACGAGATCACCTCTGTATCGCTGCTGCTCTGGAAGATGCAGCCGGACAGTTCCAGCCTGCGCCGGAGCTCGTAGGAATTGGTCAGATTGCCGTTGTGACACAGGGCCAGCTGCCCTTTTACATGCCTGACCACCATGGGCTGTGCATTGATCACGCTGTTGCTCCCGCTCGTGGAATAACGCACATGACCCACGGCGATATTTCCGCATCCCAGCTCCGATAAGCTGCTTTCGTCAAAAACTTCATGCACCAGCCCCAGTCCCTTGTGATAGCGGATCACGCGGTCTTCGTTCACCGCTATCCCCGCCGCTTCCTGTCCGCGATGCTGAAGGGCCGTCAGCCCGATACATACGCTGTGCGCAATGGAAGTCTTCTCCTTCTGCCGGATACCGAACACGCCGCATTCCTCATGGATCTTTTCCATTTTCTTCTCCTCCGTGTGTCATTATGGACAGTTCTCTTTGACACGTTTAAACGAAACGAGGCAGCTGCCGGGAGAGCCCCGGCAGCCACCTGGAATGATACACTATGTCCTTTTATGTTTATTCCACATCCTGTAATGCCGCGAAATCTTCCTCGCCCGTGCGGATCTTCACGACACGGCTCACCGGGTAAACAAAGATCTTGCCGTCGCCGATCTTTCCGGTATAAAGAGTCTTCTTTGCCGTCTCGATCACGCTGTCCACGGGGATCTTGCTGACGACCACTTCCAGCTTGATCTTCGGAAGAAGCGTCATGTCCATCTCAACGCCTCGGTACATCTGGCTGGAGCCTTTCTCAATACCGCAGCCGGTCACCTGTGTCACCGTGATACCGGTTACTCCCAGAGCGTTGAGGGCTCTCTTGATCTTGTCGTATCTGGAAAGCTTGGTGATGATGACCACCTTGTGCATACCGCTGTCCAGGGAAGTTCCTGCCACACCCGCCGAAATGTTCTGAACGGGTACGGAGGCGTTTTTCTTTGCCTCGCTCGCTTTCTCGTAATCATCCTCACCCAGATCCGTGTTCTCGTTTGCACTCATGCTGGCATTGCTCATATCCACGATCGAGAAACCTGCATATGCCGAAGCCAGGCCGTGTTCCTTCACATCCAGACCTTCGATCTCCTCTTCTTCGCTCACACGCAGACCGAAGATCGCTTTAATGATCGCGAAGACGATGATCATTCCTATCGCTGCCCAGGCTGCTACCGCAGCAAACCCGATGAGCTGTATGCCCAGCAGATCAAAGCCGCCTCCGTAGAACAGACCGACAAGGCTGTCATTTCCGGGTGCCGAAGTGGTTGCAAACAGACCGGTTGCGATGGTTCCCCAGATCCCGTTCATCATATGTACCGCAACCGCACCGACGGGATCGTCGATATGAAGCTTATAATCCAGCAGCCACACACCGAAGCATACCAGCAGGCCGGAAACTGCGCCGATGGCGATGGCGCCGAAAGCATCCGTTACATCACAGGGAGCGGTGATGGCTACAAGTCCTGCCAGGGACGCATTGAGACACATGGATACATCGGGCTTGCCGTATTTGATCCAGGTAAAGATCATGCATACCACCGTTGCGACCGAAGGAGCAATGGTCGTGGTCACAAAGACCGAAGCCAGCTGATCCGTAGAGGTGCAGGCTGCGCCGTTAAAGCCGTACCAGCCGAGCCACAGGATGAATACGCCCAGTGCGCCGACTACGATGTTATGTCCCGGGAAAGCGTTGACCTTTACGATCTTGCCGTTTTCATCCTTTTCAAACTTTCCGATACGGGGTCCCACCATCTTTGCGCCTACGATGGCTGCGATACCGCCCACCATGTGGATCGCACAGGAACCGGCAAAATCATGAAAGCCCATCTGTGCAAGCCAGCCGCCGCCCCAGATCCAGTGCGCTTCGATGGGATAGATCAGTGCGGAGATCACTCCCGAATAAACGCAGTAGCTTAAGAATTTGGTTCTTTCCGCCATGGCTCCCGAAACGATAGTCGCGGTCGTCGCACAGAATACCAGGTTGAAGATGAAATTCGACCAGTCGAAATTCTCATAGCTTGTAAAGATATCAAAGCCGGGTTTTCCGATGAAGCCCATCAGGTCCTCACCCAAAAGGAGCCCGAAACCGATGGCGATGAATACCACACAGCCGATGCAGAAATCCATCAGATTCTTCATCAGGATATTACCTGCATTCTTGGCCCTTGCAAAGCCCGCTTCCACCATCGCAAAGCCGGCCTGCATCCAGAACACCAGCGCGGCACCGATCAAAAACCATACCGCAAATACTTCTCCGTTCACAGCTTCCATGATCTCTTCCATAATCATTTCCTCCTCGTATTTTTTTTATCGCATCCTCACGGAGCGTTGCAGTAAATGCTTTTTTTCATTCACTGCAAAAAGGCCATCCCACCTGCGTTCCACGCCTTTGTGGGATGACCTTTATAAAGCTTTATTATATTCTTTCAGGATATGTCCGGCTCAGTACACGCTGAACAGGAGTTTCCCGTAGCTCGGGAACGGCCAGCACTTTTCGCTGCAGAGCATCTCGGCCTCGTCCACATGCTTCCTCAGATGCTCCATCTTCGGGATCACATCGTCCCGGATCGCTTCGGCGGTCTTCAGAACGCCGTCGCATGCCTTCAGATCTTCCAGAGCCTTTTCCAGATCCTTCACGCGTTCCAGGATATAATCGGTCAGCTCCGAAAGCCTCTCCATCGTGGTGATCTCGTAATTGCATTTCACGTTTCCGCTCACCGACTTCATCAGTGAAGTGGTCTGTGCAAGGCTGAACAGATAACGCTCGATCGCCGGCAGATAATTCTTGCGGACCATATCCACCATGGTCAGGCCTTCGATGTTCACGGTCTTGCAATAGTTCTCCAGCATGATCTCACAGCGGGAGTTCAGCTCGGTTTCGCTGAAGACCTTGTGTGCCATGAGCATGTCCTTATTCTTCTGATCCAGCAGATGAGGCATCGCATCCACAGTGGTCTTTAAATTGGACAGTCCGCGCTGCTCGGTGGCTTCCTTCACCCATTCGTCGGTATAACCGTTCCCGTTAAAGAGGATACGCTCATGCTTCTTAATGGTCTCTTTGATCAGCTCATGCAGGTCGCTCTGGAAATCCTTCGCATTTTCCAGCCTGTCTGCGAACTGCTTCAGGCTTTCGGCCACCGCCGCGTTCAGCATGATGTTGCAGCAGGCGATGCTGTTGGAGGAGCCGAGGGAACGGAACTCGAATTTGTTGCCGGTAAAGGCAAAGGGTGATGTGCGGTTCCGGTCCGTGGTATCTCTCGAGAATCTCGGAAGACTGTGCACGCCCAGCTTCATGATCACTTTTTCCGCTCCCTGATAAGGTGTGTCGTTTTTGATCGAGTCCAATATTCCGGACAGCTCGTCGCCGAGAAATACCGAGATGATCGCGGGAGGTGCCTCGTTTGCTCCGAGACGATGATCGTTTCCGGCAGTCGCCACGGAAAGCCGCAGCAGATCCTGATAATCATCCACCGCCTGGATCACGGCACAGAGGAAAAGCAGGAACTGTGCATTCTCGTGAGGGGTTTCCCCGGGAGAAAGAAGGTTGGCTCCCTTATCCGTTGCCATGGACCAGTTATTATGCTTACCGGACCCGTTCACTCCGGCGAAAGGCTTTTCATGGAGCAGGCAGACCAGTCCGTGCTTTCTTGCCACCTTCTGCATGATCTCCATGGTCAGCTGGTTGTTATCCGTTGCCACGTTGGTGGTGGAGAAGATGGGTGCCAGCTCATGCTGTGCGGGTGCCACTTCGTTATGCTCGGTCTTTGCCAGGATCCCGAGTTTCCAGAGCTCGTCGTTCAGATCCTCCATGAAGGCCGTTACTCTGGGCTTGATCACGCCGAAGTAATGATCGTCCAGCTCCTGTCCCTTGGGAGGCATCGCTCCGAAAAGGGTTCTGCCGGTATAGACCAGATCCGGTCTCTGCTCAAACATTTCCTTGTCGATCAGGAAATATTCCTGTTCCGGTCCCACGCTGGTACGTACATACTTTACTTCCTTACCGAAAAGTTTCAGGATACGTTTTGCCTGACGGTCAAGTGCCTGCATGGAACGCAGCAGCGGTGTCTTTTTATCCAGCGCATCTCCGCTGTAGGAGCAGAAAGCCGTGGGAATGCAGAGGGTGTGATCTTTGATGAACGCGTAAGAAGTGGGATCCCATGCGGTATAGCCTCTTGCCTCAAAAGTAGCTCTGAGTCCGCCCGAAGGGAAAGACGATGCATCCGGCTCACCTTTGATCAGTTCCTTGCCGGAGAACTCCATGATCACGCCGCCATCCGGAGCCGGTGCGATAAAGCTGTCGTGTTTCTCCGCAGTAACACCGGTAAGGGGCTGGAACCAGTGCGTAAAATGGGTCGCGCCCTTTTCCACCGCCCAGTCGCGCATCTCGGTCGCTACAGCTTCCGCCACAGCCTCATCCAGCTTTTCGTTCTCGTCGATGGTCTTTCTGAGCGAGCGGTATACATCTGCGGACAGACGAGCACGCATCACCCTGTCGTCAAACACCATCGAGCCGAACAGTTCCGGTACATTCTTCTTTTCCATCTTGTTCTCCTCCTTTTCGCTCTGAAAACAGAAAGAAGGCGTCCCGAATGAAAACGGGGCACCTTCGCCTTCAGTTTCGATATAAAAAAGCGTCCTGAAGAAATTCTTCAAGACGCCTTTGTCTCTTACGTTTTTGTATGTTACTCCTCTGACCGGATCTTGTCAAGAGTTTTTTTCAGAATTTCTTAATCCGTTTTTTATGATTCCGCATCCGCTTCCTCGGCCTGCTCTTCCACCTCTGCGGACAGCCTGCTTTCCTCCGCATCTTCCGCATCTTCCGCTTCTGCTGCTTCCGTCTTTTTCTGCGATGCGAGATACTCAGCCGCATCGTCCGGGATATCATCCAGGCTCTCGCTGCCGATATTCACATCCAGAGGCTTTTTCCTGAAGAGGATGTCATACATCACGGGAATGATAAAGAGCGTCATCAGCGTGGCGTAGGCAAGTCCGCCGGCGATGACCAGTGCCATGCCGCGGCCCATCTGCGCCGCCATATCGTCGCCGACGATCAGGGCCGATTCCGCAAGGATCGTCGTCAGAGCCGTCATCAGGATCGGACGCATACGGGTCTTTCCGGTAACGACCAGCGCCGTGGTACGGTCCAGTCCGCCCTTCCGCAGCTGGTTCGCATAGTCCACAAAGACGATACCGTTATTGACCACGGTACCCATCAGCACGATGATACCCAGGATGCTGATGACCGAAAGGTTTTCTCCGGAAAACCATACGGCAAGGAAGCCTCCGGTAAAGGCCAGCGGCACCGTAAAGAGCACGATGAAAGGACTCAGCAGGCTCTGGAACTGTCCTACCATGACAAGGTAGACCATTAAAAGTCCCAGCAGCATGACCAGCATCATCTGCTCCACCATGGTATTTACGGAATCGTACTCACCGCCGAGTTCCATCGTATAGCCGTGAGGCAGCTGGTACGCATCCAGAAGCGGCTTCAGCTCACGTGTGAGCAGCGTCGTGTTATAGCCTTCGCCCACGGAAGCCGAAACGGTCATGTAACGGCTCTGGTTCTTACGGTTGATGCTGTCCAGCTCGTCCCTTACTTCGACCTGCGCAAACTCGCCGAGCCTGTGTTCCTCATGGATCGTGTCGTTATCCTCATCGGTCTTTTCCACCAGGAAGCTGTAATCCAGGATGTTCTCATAGGTCATGGGATCGGTCTCGTCCACCACCACGATATCCACGTCGATACCGTCCAGTGTGATGGTCACCGCACTCTTGGAATGCGTGAGCTTGCGGTTGATATCCTGATAGATCTGCACCACGCTCAGCCCCAGGCTCATGGCCTTGTTCTTGTCGATGGTCACATGCAGGGATTTGCCCGCATCCTCCATGCCGTTGGAGATATTTTCATAACCGTCGATGGTATCCACGATATCACAGATCTCTCCGGTGATGCGCGCCAGTTCATCCATATCCGGTCCGTACACATTGATGCTCAGGCCGGAGCCGCCGGTCATCTGGTCCATCTCGGAGGCCATTGAGGACAGTGTCAGATCGAGTCCCATATCTTCCCCTATGGCTTCGATCTCGCGGTTGATCCTCTTGATCTCTTCTTCACCGGCATTCTCGTTTTCCGTCATGATCATAAAGGACATATGGCGGAAAGCGCCGGGATTCGATGCAGCGCTCGATACCACCAGGGCAGAGCCGTTTCCGGTCATCACACCGATCGTACCTATACCATCGATCTGAAGCATGCGCTCGATCACCTTATCGGTCGTCTCGTAAGCTTCTTCCCTCGTGGTCTCTTCCGGATACTGGATATCGGCCTGCATCTGGTTCATCGTCATCTCGGGGATCACGACGATACCCATGCGGAACGCCATGATGCCGGAAAATACCAGAAGTCCGATCGCCAGACCGAGGGGAACGATCTTTACCTTCAGACAGAAACGCAGAATCTTTTCATAACCGACCATCAGCTTGTCAAACAGACGGTGCTCTTTGGGCTTTGCATTTCTGAGCAGCGTGGATGCGGATGCCGGCACAACGGTAAAGGCGATGACCAGAGATGCCAGCAGGCAGAACACGATGGTCAGGCACATGGGTGCGATCAGATCCCGCACCAGGCCCGAAGTGAAGATCATGGGCAGGAATACGCACACCGTCGTGAGGGTGGAGGCGATGATGGAGCCTGCCACCTGTTTCGTGCCCTGTACCGCCGCACGCGGAGCCTCCACACCGTGCCCCCGCATACGGTAGATATTTTCCATGACCACGATGGAGTTATCCACCAGCATACCGATACCCAGTGCCAGACCGGACAGGGACAGCATGTTGAGGGAGATCCCCGAAAAATACATACAGATGATAGCTGCGAGCACCGATACCGGGATGCTTATGGCAACCACCAGGGTCGGCTTCACATCCTTCAGAAAGATTGCCAGGATCACTACGGCAAGCAGGGCACCGATGGCCATGGACTGCAGCACGCTCTTGACGATCAGGTCGATATAATCGCCCATATCCACCAGAGTTGTGACCTGCAGACCGGGATGCGCTTCCATCAGATCCGCGGATGCCGCCTCGATCGTCTTGGACAGTTCATTGGTGCCCGTCGTGCTGCTCTTAAAGATCGAGAGGATCACAGCCTTGTTGTTTCCGAGACGCACATAGCTTTCATCGGCATTGTCGATCACGACCACATCCGCCACATCCTCGATCCGGATATCTCCGATCTTGTTGATATTGGTCAGTACGATATCGCCGAGTTCATCGACCTCCTCGTAATTCTGTCCCACCTTCACGAGCCAGGAGCTGTCCGCTTTATCGTCCACATAGCCCGCAGGCATTTCAAAATTCTGTGCATAGATCAGTCCCGTAAGGGTATCCAGGGTCAGCAGACGGTCGGCGTTCGCGGTTCGCATCGCCTCGGCTTTCTGCTTATCGAATTTCTTTACCGCATCCTCATAATCCTTCCAGCCGTCGTCGATCTGCTTCTGACCGTCCTCGATCTGCTCATAGCCTTCACTGATCTGCTTCTCGCCGTCTTTTATGGAATCCCAGCCGCTGTCGATCTGTTCCTGTGCGCTTTCCAGCTGCGTCTTTGCGCTGTCGATCTGGGCTTCCGCTCCCTCCAGCTGCGCCTTGCCGATGGTAAGCTGTGCATCCGCGCTGCCGATGGTCTGGGAGGCTTCGAGTTTTCCTTTTTCCAGCTCCTTATAGGCGCTCTCTACCTGCGCCTCGGTTTCCGCAACAGTCTTCTTTAATGCGTTGATCGTAGCCTCCGCATTCTTGATCTGACCGTTGATGGAGGCTTTCTGCGCTTCCAGTTCTGCCTTCTGCGCGATCAGCGTATCCTTCTGTTCCAGCAGGCTCTGCGACTGCTTCAGCCCGTCCAGCTGTTCGTTCATCGCTGCCAGTTCCGCTTTTTTCGTCTCCAGCTGGGTATTCAGTTCCGCAAGCTGCGACTCATAATCCTCCGCTTCCGGATCCAGCGCAGCGATCTGCGCTTCCAGTGCACTGATCTCCGCCTCTTTTTCGGCGATCTGTCCTTCCAGCCCGGTTATGGCATAAGCGATATTCTCCGCAGTCATTCCCGCAGCTTCCAGAGCTTCTATGGCCGCCAGTGCGGCATCAATCTGCGCTATGGCGTTATCGATCTGCTTCACGCCATCCTTCAGCGGCGGGATCAGCGCCTCGCTCGTCGCCAGCTGGGTCTTCAGCGCCGCAAGCTGTGCCGAAGCCTGATCCAGCTGATAGCTCAGATCCGCCAGTTTGCTGTTGGACTCTTCGCGTTTTTCCGCCAGCTCCTGCTCGGCCTTATCCATATCGCTTTTGGATTCATCGAGCTTCTCTTTGTTTTCTTCCAGTTCTTTTTTCCCGTCTTCCAGCTCCTGCTGGGAATCGTTCAGTTTCTGTTTCCCGTCTTCCAGCTCCTTTTTGGAATCATCGAGCTTGGTCCGGTTTTCATCCAGGGTTACCTGGGAATCCTGCAGCTTCTTCTCGGCATCCTCCAGCTGCTTCAGCGCCTCGGCAAAGGCATCGTCCACCGTTGCGAGGATACGGTCGTTCAGCGCGTCGATCTTCTTTTCGTTCAGACGCACTTCAACGCTGCGGTCCACCAGACCGAGGGAGGTGACGGAGGCCACGCCGGCCTGCTTTTCATACTGCGGACTGATCCGGTCACGGACAAACTGCGAAAGCTCGTCCATTTCCATGCCTTCCATACTCACGGCCAGATAAACGCTGGCCACCATATCGGTACTGATCTCGATGATGGAAGGCGTGCCCGCATCCGCCGGCAGATACGGCTGCAGCGTGTTCAGCGCGCTCGAGACCTTGACCATGGCGCTGTCCAGATCCGTATCGTCGGTAAATTCCAGCTGGACCATGCCGTAATTTTCATTACATATGCTGGTAACGTTTTCGACGCCGTTGATCGTGCCCAGAGCAGCTTCCATGGGCATACAGATCTCGCTTTCGATCTTTTCGGAACTGGCGCCGGGATACGTGGTCAGCACCATCAGATATGGCAATGAGATGTCCGGGAGCAGATCGAGCTGCATATTGCTCAGGCTCACGAAGCCCAGCACGATTGCGATGATCACTCCCACCAGAACGGTGAACGGTTTTTTTACACTGATCTTTTCCATAAAATCAATCTTCTCCGGATAATATGTATCTCCCCCCCATATTATCGGTTGCAGAACCCTGATATACCGTATTAATGTCATCCGGCATCCTGCTCATCATGATTCTAACGGGTCCAAACTCACGAGCCGATCCCTGCATACATGACCGGAACATGGGCTTTTGACTCTAGAATCATATTATATATTCTGCCGAATTGCAATACCTGTTTTTATCGAATTTCAACAGATATAAAGTTTTTGAGCATTTTTTTACCTTCGGGTGTCATGATGGATTCCGGGTGAAACTGTACGCCGAACACGGGATCGGAAGCGTGCATGACAGCCATTACTTCCCCGTCGGCGGTCTCCGCCGTCACCTTCAGGCACTCCGGTATCGTATCCTTTTCCGCCGCCAGCGAATGGTAGCGTGCCACCGGAAATTCCTCCGGGCAGCCGGCAAAGAGCGGGCAGGAAAGATCCGCACGGACCATGGACTGCTTGCCGTGCATCAGCGTCTTTGCATAACCCACGGTCGCCCCGTAAGCCGCACAGATCGCCTGATGCCCCAGGCACACACCGAGGATCGGGATCGCGCTTCCCAGCTCCTTCACGGTATCGATGATCACGCCTGCGTCCTCGGGTCTTCCGGGTCCGGGCGAAAGTATGATATGTGAAGGCTGCATCGCGCGGATCTCTTCCACACTCTTTTCATCGTTGCGGATCACAAGGATCTCCTCCGCGAGCTCCCCGATATACTGGTAAAGATTATAGGAAAAACTGTCATAATTATCGATCAGAAGGATCATCTCACACCTCCCCGGCGAGCGTAAACGCCTTAAGCGCCGCCCCCGCTTTGTTCAGGCACTCCTGGTATTCCTTTTCCGGATCGGAATCCGCCACGATCCCCGCACCGCTGCGCACAAATACTTTTCCGTTCTTCTTATATAAAATACGGATCGCGATACAGGTATCCATATTTCCCGTCAGGTCGATGTAGCCGATGGCGCCGCCGTAGATCCCGCGCCGCACACCTTCCAGCTCGCCGATCAGCTGGCAGGCCCTTATCTTCGGCGCGCCCGAAAGCGTTCCTGCCGGCAGCACGGCTTCGATGGCGTCCAGTGCGTCCTTATCCTCACGGATCTCCCCGCGTACGGTGGAGCCGATATGCATCACATGGGAGAAACGCTCGATGGAATGGAGCTTTTCCACTTCCACGGTCCCGAACTTACTGACCTTGCCCAGATCGTTTCTGCCCAGATCCACCAGCATATTGTGCTCGGCCAGCTCCTTTTCGTCCTTAAGGAGCTCTTCTTCCAGTAGTTTATCCTCCGCTTCATCCTTTCCGCGCGGTCTGGTGCCTGCCAGCGGGAAGGTATGGAGTACGCCGTCCTGAAGCTTTACGAGGGTCTCGGGTGAAGCCCCCGCCACTTCCACGTCGGTCCCCGAGAAATAAAACATATACGGTGACGGATTGATGGTCCTGAGCACGCGGTAGGTATCCAGAAGGCTGCCTTCAAAGGGAACGCTTAAGCGGTTGGAAAGAACGATCTGGAAGATATCCCCTTCAAAGATATGTTTCTTTCCTTTTTCCACCATGGCCGAATACTCGGCCTTATCAAACATCGCCGTCACCTCACCGAGACGCTTTCCGGCGGCTTCTTCCTTCTTCTTCCCGTTACGGATCAGCTCTTTCAGCTTTTCCAGCTCCTGCACTGCCTTTTCGTAATTCTTCTCCACGTCGTCCAGACGGAGGTTTACGATCAGGACCAGCATCTGCCGCATATGGTCAAAGGCGATGACCTTGTCAAAGAGCATCAGGTCCACATCCCGGAAACAGTCCGGATCGTTGTTTTCCTGACGGAGCTTCGGCTCGCTGTAGGCAAGATAATCATAGGAAAAATAACCGACCAGTCCGCCGGTAAAGGGCGGAAGTCCTTCGATACGCGGACTTTTGTATTCCTTTAAGACTTCCCGGATATGGGCGGAAGGATCCTCCGTGCGGAAGTTCTCCTCCCCGATGCTCATCTCGCCGTTGTCACAGCTGATGCAGAGCTTCGGATCATAGCCAAGGAAAGTGTAACGTCCCCAGCGGTCGTCCGAGCGCGCCGATTCCAGGAGATAGACGTGATCCGAAACATTTTTCAACACACGCAGTGTCTCGATGGGCGTGGTAAAATCCGACAGGATCTCGCAGCTGACCGGCGCTACCCTGTATTCCCCCGTAGCGGCGATCTTCTGTATCTCGCTCAATGCAGGTGTGATCTTCATCTTTTTCCTCCTTTAACTTACAAAATCCCGTTATTTCAGCAGATAAGCGATCATCTTGTCGGCGCTCATCAGATTAAGTTTGGTATCCGATTCATGTCTTTTATAAAAAGAGCCCCCCTGGTAAGCATCATATTTCTGCATGTACTCTTCAAAAACTTCCTCCGTCACCTTTGAGCTGTTCAGCTCATAGAAGCGGATCGGCTCATCGTTGGCATCCGTCCTGGGTTCCCCGTCCTCATCAAGCTCCAGATAAGTATAGCCAAACTCATAAAGCTGCGCTCCGCCACGGTATTCCAGATAGGAATTATACATACTGCCGTCTTCAAGGTACTGGCTCACCTCCACCACACCGGCATCATGATAGACCCTGTAGCTCATAGTCTCCTCAAAATAGGAGTCGCTCTCCTGAAAGAGTATGCCGTCATCATAGGAACAGATATGGTAGGTATCATCCCCGATGCACAAAAGCAGGGGATCGCCATCCTTACGCCGTATCAGCGCATAGGAATAATCGTCGCCGAAGCCCGAAGATATGGTCTGCTGGAGCATTTCCGCATAAGCATCCCTGAAGTTCCCCCGGTTCTGTCCCGTCAGAAAATTCATCACTTCCGTATAGGAAGAACCGCGGCCGTAATGCCTGCGGTCCGCGACCCTTATCATCCCGTCCAGGGTCTTATAGTATTTCTCTTCGCTGACGCTGTTTCCGTTCAGTGCGTATTCCATATCACCGGTAGGACCGTTCTCCCCGTACACTTCATTATTCGTGCCTTCACACTTTAAGTCAAAACCGTCTTTCCCTATACTGTAGATGTAATCATGGTAATAACCCATATTACCGTCACAGTTATCCAGCACATTCCCGCGTTCCTTATAGAAAATGCCCAGTCTTGCGGTCTGCATATGACTCACCTTCCCGTCCAGTATGGTGCAGATGATGTTTCCGGCCGCCTCATAACCGCTGCTGATCACCAGTTCGGGGATATCATCTTTGTTCAGATAAATGAAACCCAGGGTCCAGCTGTTTCTCCAGCCGGGCTCCAGGTAGTCAATCTCCTGTTCGATCCCGCTGTCAAGGAATTCCGCGTAGATGCCCTTCCAGTCGATCTCTTCCTGCGGTGCTTCTGTGGGAGCAGCCTCTTCCGTAGGCGTGGCAATATCATCTTTTTTAACGCTTTCCGGCGTGGGGCTCACTTCGGATGTGACCTCGACTTTTTCCTTATCATCTTTTCCGGGATCCGCGGGGGCCTTTGTCTCACCGCAGCCTCCCATCAACAGCAGTGCAAGCACCGCCGGTATCAGTTTCTTTTTCATGATGTTCCTCCAGAGTGTGTTCCGCTCCGGTCATCTGACCGGAAAAATATCCGTCATTATAACACAGACCCTTTCATAATTCCAGCTTTTTGACCAGCGCGCAGAACTCCCCCGCAAGCGCGGCATGCCCTTCCTCCGTCAGATGGAGGGAATCAAGGTCCGAAGGATACACACACTCCGCCGCATCAAAGAAGATACAGCCCTTTTCCTCCGCCTCTTTTTTGTAATAAAGGGGAAACTCCTCCGATATCCCGATGGCATCCTCCGTGAATTCCCCGTAAAAGGGCGAAGTCTTAATCTTCGTTCCGATCCTGGGGGGCGAGACCAGGATGAGCTTCGGCGAGAAGCCCTGGATCTCTTTTGTAAAGCTTAAGATCTGCCCTGCCACTGCCCCGGCATTCCCGGCGATCTCCTTTGCCGTCAGATGAAGCCAGGACTTTAAGTCGTTACTTCCCAGCATCAGGATCACGATATCCACCGGCGCGTTCTTTTCAAAACATTTCCTCATGTAATCGGTACCGGCCTGAAAGAAGACCGGTTCTTCGTTACAAAGCGCGGTGCGGCCGTTACAGCCTTCTTCAATGACCCGGTATCCCTCACCGAGCAGCATGGCAAGCTTCCCCGGGTAACGCACATTTTCCGGATAACGTCCGCCGCTGCCCGGGATGAAACCGTAGGTATTGGAATCTCCGTAACATAATACACTGATCATTTTCTCTTTCCCTTTCTGCAGCGTGCCCCGCGGCCTGCCCTTGCGTCCGGCTGATTTTCTGTTATAATGCCAAAGTAATAGTTCCCGGAGGATACAAAAATGAGTTTATCCGTGATCCTGCAGCAGATGGGCGTGATCTGCATCCTGGTCGGCATCGGTATTGCTCTCCAGAAAAAATCCGTTATCGATCCCGCCACTTCGCCGAAGCTCTCCGCCATCGTGGTGGATGTCTGCAATCCGGCGCTGATCATGGCCTCCATCCTGTCCGGGGACATCACGGCCAGTCACGAAGACCTGCTGATCGCCGCCGGTCTCGGCGCCGCTTTTTACTTTATCCTGATCCTTTTGGGCTTTCTGCTTCCGCGCATCCTCCGCGTTTCGCGCGATGAACGCCGCTTCTATAATCTCATGTGCGTTTATACCAACACCGGTTTTCTCGGCATCCCGGTCGCCCGCGCCATACTTCCGGCCAATGCGATCCTCTATGTCATCGTCATCAACATTTTTTACAGCCTGCTTTTCTATACCCACGGTCTCACGATCCTCGGCCGCGGCAAAAACGGCGGCAGCCGGCCTTCGCTCCTGCGCATCATCAATCCCGGCACCGTCATGGCGGTCTTAAGCCTCGTCGTTTTCTGGTTTAAGCTTACGCTCCCGCCGATCCTCGAAAATACCATCGTCTATATCGGCAACGCCACGGTCTTCCTTTCCATGGCGCTCCTGGGCGTATTTATCGCCCGTTCCCGTTTTCTCTCCTGCTTTAAAAACGTACGCATCTGGCTTTTCATCCTGCTGCGCCTCATCGCCTTGCCTGTGGCCGTGGTCTTTGTCATGCGCGCCCTGTCCTTCGATCCGACAGCCACGCTCGCCATGTGCCTCATGGCGGCCGTCCCCGTAGGCAATCTGCCCATGATCCAGGCCGAGAAAAACGGCGATGACACAACGCTCCTCTCTTCTGCCATCGCCGTTACCACCGTGTTCTCCATTGCAGGCATTACCGTCCTGATGGCGGTCTTTTCTGCAGTATAGTTCTATTTTACAAAGACTTTGGCCGGGCGGATACGGAATCTGTAAGTCATCAGGCCGGTATAATCCCCCCGTCCCGCGATCATGATCAATGCCGTTCCGCTCTCCAGATTGTTGGCATAGGCAAGCACTTCATAGTCCGTGCCGGGGATCAGCTGTGCCCCGTTCTTTCCTCCGAGGACCAGCTTCACACCGGGGCATACCGCTTTCCCGCTGTATTCAAAATCCTTTTTCTCCATACCGTCGGCGCTCAGAAGCTTAACCTTGGCTTTTTTGATATCCTTCGTTTCCGGACGGAGCTTAAAGCCGGCCGAAACCGTTCCGCTGTAGTTGTTCCCCTTTGCCGTAAGCACGAGGGTGGCGCTCCCGTCGCCGTTGTCCGTAATGCTCTCCGTAAAGTCCGTATTCTTCTTCAGCGCCTTACCGTTCCTGTCCGTGAGGGTATATTTCACCTTACCCGCGCCGCCCTTTGCATCCGCATCCCCGACGCAGAGGGTTAAATGTTCCAGCTGCCCGGGGGTGATGGCGAATTCTTCCGTGCGGGTACCGGTATAGGCACCTTTTCCGCTGACCTTTACGGTACCGGGTTTCGACGCATCTTTATTAGCTCCGTAAGACAGCTTGTAGTCTTCGCCTTCCTTAAGCACCACGCCGTTCAGTATAACGGTGACTTCCGGACGCACGCCGCCCTTTACATAGGTGGTATCGCCGGTCCCGATCACCAGCACATCCTTCGGGTAATTCGCAAAATTTCCTTTGGTGATCTTGTATTTCACCACGGTGGAACCGTAGCACTTTCCGTTACCGGGGATGGCCGTGATGATGCAGCTGACGGTCCCCACGCGGCCCAGGCCCACGTAGCGCAGCGTATAATCCACGCCCTCCTTCAGGTAATCCTCTCCCGGGAAGCTTACCGACACTTCTTTCGGATCATCCAGAATGTCCACCGGCATGCTGTTCACGCCGGCGACGCTTTCCGCCAGGTCTTTCATGCCTGTGGAGCCCGCGTCGATAAGGATCTCCTGTAGTTCATAACTGCCGGTATAATTTCCCGTTCCCACCGCACGGACCGTCCAGCTGCCCGGCTGCGCATAGGCTCCTTCCGCCGTATCCGGATACTCCAGCGTGTAATCCTTATTAAGCTTCAGCTCCTTATCCCCATGCCAGAGTACGGGCTTCAGCTCCTGCCGCTTCCCGTCCTTTACAGTGCCGTAGACCGGCTCGGCGGAATACTTTCCCGCCGCTGCTGCCGCATCCGACATCTCCGCTTTTTTGATCTCGAAATACTCCTTCTCTTCCCCGCTGCGGTTTCCCTTAAACTTCACCGTGACCGTTGACAGTTTCGTTGTATAGGGCTTCAGGTTGTTGGAATATTTCAGGGTATAATCCACACCCTTTACAAGGCGTTTCCCGTTATCATAGACCTCGGGATCGGGCCGGATGGCGAAACCGGTATATTCATATTCTTTATTCACCCCGTCGATCTCAATGCCGGTGGCAGGCTCCTGCGCAGGCGGGAAATCCGCCTCGATCAGGATGCTGTACGCCGTACCCTCAACCAGCTTCGCGCTCATCCCGTTAATAAGGGCTGCCGGTTCGGCCTTTCCCTGTTCGTCCACCACAAAAGTATAGCCATCCTTTACGTTCAGGCGGATCTGTACACCGTAGATGCGCCCTGCCAGGAAATGATCATTACTGGCGTCCAGCCCCGTCTCCCTGTCGATCCATTTGATCCCGTCCTCTTCATATCTTCCGTTTGCTTCGGAATCCGTCAGGTAGTGACAGGCTCCCTCTCCCGCTACCGGGGCGGGAACGCAGACGGATACCTTCACGATCTCGTTTCCCGAAGGCGCCGCCGGGCAGATATAGTCCGCGTGGAAGTTCAGGTGCTCCTTGTTCCAGCCGTCGACCACAGCGCCGTCCCCGTTGACGGAAGCCACCGTTGTTTCCGTAAATACGGCCTCCGTCACATCGCTTATCTTCAGCCGGATATAGACGCGGTAATATGTTCCCGCTTCAAAGACATCCGTCTCTTTCATTTCCCTGTTTGCGTCCATATCCATCCAGGTGATGGCAGGCGCCGAATACTCCGAGCACAGGTAATACAGCTCCGAGGCGGTCTCCGCTTCATAATCCGGCTTCTTTCCGTCCCTGGGTCTGTTCAGGTTCAGTACCGCTGCTGCCGTGATCTTCACGGGCTTCTCCGGTTCCGGCTCATCCGCCCTTGCAGGCAGGGCCGGTATCCCCGTAACCAGCAGTACCGCTGTCAATAACAATGCCCAAAACCTTACTCCGCTTTTTTTCATGCTCTTCTCTCCCTTCTGTTCTGCAGAGTTAATTATAGCTCACCCCGTTTGTGTCGACGATCCTTCCGTTTTCCAGCCGGAAAACGTTATTCTCCGACGAAATTCGGATCTCCTTCAGGCTGGCACAGTTTTCAAATGCATTTGCCCCGATATACTCCACGCCTGCCGGGATGTATATGCTTTCCAGATATACGCAGTTTTTGAATGCATTCGCCTCTATCGTCTTTAGACTGTCCGGCAGCACCAGCTCCGTAACATTACTGCCGATCCCGCTGATGGCTGTGATCTTCTTCCCGCCGATCTCCTCCGGGAGCACCACTTCCGTTACCATATAGTCCGTTCCGCTGACCGTCAGTCCCTCTCCATTATCCGTCACGACGATCATATTGTCCAGGGTATAAGCCAGACCATTTGCGGCAGCATAGGCCGCAGCCGTATCCGATGAATTTTTCTCCTGCTCTCCGCCTGCTTCTTCCGTATCCTCATCCCGGCTTACGGGCACTCCGGCATCCTGATCCGTGCCGGCTTTATCCGCCGTACCTGCTTCATCCTCCGTGCCGGCTTCCTCATCCACATCAACTTCTTCAGCATCCCGCCCGCTGTCGCTCACTTTATCCTCTCCGCTCTTTCCGGCCAGAACAGCAATGATCACTATGACAAGCACGGCGAGCACTCCGGCCGCAACCGCCACCCATAGCGCGAAAGGCGCTTTTTTCACCGGTACCTTGCGATCTTCATACAGGCAGGCATACAGCTCCTCCATATCCTGTATCCTCTCCTCCGCCCGGGCGCTCAGCCCCTTCCGCAAGGCCGCCTCCAGCTGTTTCGGGACGGTCGGATCGATATCCTGCAGAGGGGTGATCCTTTGTGAACCCGAATATAAGGACATGGCATCCGGCAGCACCCTGCCGCTGATCAGGCGGTACAGGGTCGCGCAGATCGCATACACATCCGTCCAGGGGCCCTGCCCGCCATGCGTCTGATACTGCTCCGGCGGGGCATAGCCGCGTTTTAAGGCCACGGTCAGGCTCTTTCCGTCATTTGCAAACTCCCTTGCCGCGCCAAAGTCGATCAGGGTGATCGAGCCGTCCTTTCTCAGCATGATATTATCCGGACTGATATCGCGATGGATGATGCCGTTTCTGTGAACCGTCGCCAGCGAGCGGATGACCGGCCGCATCAGCTCCAGGGCCTGCCTCCACCCGTTCTGCTTTCCCTGCTGAAACCACTCCTTCAGGGTAATGCCATCTATGTATTCCAGTACCAGATAGGCGGTATTATTTGCGTGAAAGAAGTCATATACTTTTACGATACCGGACAGTTCCTCCAGGGACGCAAGTCTCCTGGCCTCTTTTACATAATCCTCAAAACCCTTTTGGAATATATATTCTCTTTCTCCCTTAATGATCGAAATATCGTTTCCCGCCCCGCTCGTGGTATCTCTCGACGCGCACTGGACCGGGAAGTATTCCTTGATCGCCACCCTCATCTTCAGAATGAGATCCAGGCCGAGATAGGTGATGCCGAAGCCGCCTTCCCCCAGCACTTTGCCAATCATATATTTTCCGTTCAGCACGGTCATCGGCTGCAGCGCACGGTTGTTCATCTCGTACGCTTTCGGATCCGCCCCGCAATGCGGGCAGAACTTCACTCCGTCTTCGATCTCTTCCATGCAATTGATGCAGTAAGCCATGCAGATGCTCCTTAAATATTTGGGCTGTATTTTATTCTTCGTTATCCAGTACAGGGTAATAGGGTTTATGCGGGGTTAATCTGCAACTTCTGGTAACACCTCCCGGTTCACCCAGGTTAAAATCTTCATACTCCACTGTGTTTCCCTTCTTTTTCAGTATCAGATAAAATTCGTAATCCCAATCCTTATATGACAAGTGGCAATCGATATTTACGTAAATATGATCATCGCTGCATAAGAGGATATTCGCCATGGAATAATCTTCTACGTCCTGAGAAGCTTTATTTACAGCCTCATCGATCAGCTCTTCCGACCCGCCAAGCAGTTTAAAACGCTCCATATCGATCTCGATGGAAGCGCATTCCACAAATTCCCCGTCAATATACCAGAAATTAAAATCTTCCCATATAGCCGGATCCCCCCCATCCGTAACGGTACCCGTCACTCCGTCTTCTTTTATTGTCCAGTCTTCATTACCGGCTATCGGTATTGCATAAAGATTCCCGTTACGCAGTTCATATACTTCCTTAAAGGGCTCAAGGCAAAGTCTGGTCTTTCCGAAATCAGCCACTCTCAAGCCACTCCAGTATTCTAAATCTCCCAATAACATAGTCACCAATCCTTTTTCATCACAATAACATACTTCCATGATCAGTGTACCAGGACCATGAACCGCGAAAGACTGATACCCCACTCTTTTATCATGTGCGTCAACAAACGCATATAACTCATGATAACCGTTACCATCAAAGTCATCATATAACCATTCTATTTTTTCACTCACATCATCCGGGTCATTGATCACGATGTTTTCATTATCAAGAAAACCTGCATGTTCCATGACGAGCTGTTTCAGCTTTTCCTCACTGTCATCCCAGGCCCCGGCCGGATAACTATCCGGCATGAATTCCGGGAAACGCTTACGAAACCTGTCCGAACAAGGTGGTAAGCTTTCTACCGTTCCCTCGTAGCGGATGCTGTGTCCGTCATAAGCAAGATCCAGAAACTTTGAGCTATATTCTTCCGGCATTAAAAAAGTTTCATCGTCACTATACCCCATATTAAAACTGCTAAACCATCCGGCCCCGGCCTTCCAGGGATATAGATCATCTTCTGCCCTTGTATAATCCGAATACTCCTTAAAACTGTGCACCTCCATATAGATATGCCCGTCCGGACTATAATAGCCCATAGTCGGTACCTGATAGGGATGATCCTTCTCCCTGTCATGTATCTCCTTCATCCCCTCATCCAGTGCTTCTTTTCCGCCGCTCTTTTCACAGATCTCTTCCCGTGTAAGGATATTATAGCCTATCCCCGCATATATGCCATCTGTATACTTTATCTCACAATGCCGTATCTCGCCATTTTCATATTCATTATACTTTTTTTTAAAAGTATCCCAGCTCCGATCCCTTTCATAAGAATATACTTTTCCGCCTTCGCATACAAGAACCGCATCTCCCGAATAGATCTCCGTAACTTTTCCGTCACGATAGCCGAAGCTGTGGGAATCCGTTGTTCCGTCGGCGGCAATACATCTGACATAGAAATGCTCCGCATCGGTAAAATACAGGATCGAAGTCTCCTGGATCTCCCCATGTATACGTTCATACCTTTTATCCTCATACATGCCCACAGTTCCATCTTCTTCCGCATACCAGAAACGGTATTCCTTTTCATCCTTCTTCGTCGGATGTTCAACAACAGCAAAGAGTTCATCATAACCATCTCCGTCAAAATCATGATAAATGCTCTTTAGCGCTTCCGAGCCGCATTTGTCAACGATCATCGTATACAGCTCGTCTTCCGTATATATGTTCTTTCCCTGCCCGTCTTTTCCGTCCGCTTCCACCACCGTTTTCCCATCCTTTACGGAAGTCGTCTGATCATTCCCGCCGTTCCCTTTATCCTTGTTTCCGGATGCGAGCACAAACGCAAGAATTCCTCCGACCAGCAGCAGGAGGACCGCTGCTGCCGATATCGCGATCACCAGGCCCTTATTCTTTTTCGGCCCGCTTTGCAGTTCCTGCGCAAAATCCGA